>Ga0209536_100000708_pt1 | contig 54862 bp, 64 predicted proteins | sample DeeMarSeWOR28_12_FD_187461 | JGI IMG/M metagenome (GOLD analysis project Ga0209536, IMG submission 187461) | Marine sediment microbial communities from White Oak River estuary, North Carolina - WOR-2-8_12 (SPAdes) (version 2) | ecosystem: Environmental > Aquatic > Marine > Intertidal zone >... | reverse complement strand
GGCCCTAGCAGTATGTGGCCCTCACGAGGTTCCTTTAACTTAATCAAAGCGACATCATGTTTCCCATTAACCTTAATCACATCGCCGATTACGACATCCCAATTTGGAAACAGAACTTCAATCTTGCTATTCAACCGATCATTGACTACGTGATTACAAGTTAGAACCAGATCAGGAGCAATCAACACTCCAGAACCCACTGACCTAGATCGGTTCTCCTCGACAAATAACCTAACAGTGTAGGCTGGTGGCATCTCGCCTTTCACCTTTGTAGGGAATGGCGTCTTCGGAGCTGACTCGGCAGGCGAAGCAATAGCGAAACAAAAACAAAGATACAATAAGTACTTCATACTTCCCTTTCCATCGGTAATCGCAGTTTTTTGATAATAGCTACTGCGTCATTCAATTCACTCGGGTAGATACGAGGCCTCGGAACACCCCAGCCTACAACAGGCTCGGTCAGTTGTTCGTAAGAATCTATTCCTTGGACATAACGATAACCCAAGACAATTTGCTTGCGTGTTAGGTTGTGGGGTAGCAAGGCATCAAAGAATTTAGATAAAGTCATAGTATCGATATCAACATCGCATAAGCAAGAGCAGTACATGCACCAACTAGAAAACCCATGAAAAAGTAAGCACGATACATGTAAATTTGACTATTGTTCATAGTATCCACCACATGAGCCCTGCACCAATCAACAGGCCAATAACAAGTGCAAAGACTATATAGGAACAAACACCCGAAATCATAGAATCAACATCTATCATGTTTTAGCTCCATGTCTCGCTTGCAGCATCTTAACGAAATGACCGAACTCAATAAACTGATCAGGATCACAATGATGTAAATGGACTGGAGGTCTGGCTCCATCACTGAACGGAAACTCACCGTCGTGCCAAACAAAGACATCAAAACAGCCACTAGTGATCTCAAGAACCACTACACACTTTCCACAATATCCTCCCATCTGAGGATACCAACAAGCGTACCCAAACTCATTCCCATCATGACAGACAAGCTCATGTGTGCGAATCTGCTCATACGTCGGCTCAGGAATCTGCATTCTCTTCTCTCTCTTCTTCTAGTGCCCGGTGAATAACATCCTGTACAAACGTCCAATACCCAACATCAAGCAAAACAAGAACAGCTTTCTTTTCATCGGGCAATTCATCATATCCATCGGCTGATTTTTGTTTGATATCATCATAGATGGCGATCATATCATTAGATGAAAACTTATGTAAAAACTCCATTGCTTCTGTTCGCTGTCGATCGAGATCAGCTATTGCCTTTAGGAATTTCTGTGTATTACTCATACTTCCATTTGCTTTCTACTAGTGTAAATCAATCGATAGTCATGTTCAAAATCATTTACAGAAAGAATATTTCCGCTACCAAGATACTCAGTCAGTAAAGCCGTCCATGTAGGGTACCCATCTGGATTTCTAGTTATTTCAATAGCCAAAACAGTATACAATATGCCGTTGCGTTTACTCTCTACTAATTTCCCAACTAATGATTTCATAGTAACTCCACCCAAGGATCTAGTTGTTTGGTTGTTCCATCTTTCATTCTAACAGCATTGGCATGGGTTGGCTCAACAATACGACGGCCATTCTCACGACGGTTTGGGTCCTTTGCATACTTTAAAGCTATATACTTTTGTTTCTGCTGACGATCCATAAACTCAGGTAGCAATGCAAAACACTTTACATCCTCAGGGTCAATTCCTTGATCCTTTACCTTCTCCCACATAGCAAGTATGTCAAGTAGGTGCTTCTGCTCATCGAGTTTGGATTGTAGTGACTCAATTGTCATCGATCACCCTAGGAAAAATATACTCCATCCATGTAGCAAAGTTACGAACCTCCTTAGCCTTCTCTACATTACATGCGTTAGGCCTGTCTTTTGACTTCCACCAATTTGCGAAGTAAAACCCGCCGCCAACTTCCTTGTCTAACTTCTCAGGAGTAACTGGCTCGCCGTCAGGTATATAGTGTCCAAACAAAACAAACACTTCTTTATCCGAGCCAGGAGGAACGAATAAATTACCCAGACGAGTCTTAGTTGGGTCAAATGGCCGCACATATACAACGTCTATCATCATAGCTCTGTCAACTCAAAGCGATCTTCAATCCCCCATTGAGCTACCAAAGTCTTATCGCTACTGGCATGACGAACCAACAATGCGCAGAAACATTCATTGCAATCATAACTCTGAATGGCTTCGACATGGATAACATCAAATAAATAGCCTGTGGTCTTCTCTTTAATGACTTTTCCTACTAACATGCTCATTCATCTTCTCCATTCCATCCGAGCTGCCGCAACTCTTTTTCAATCTGCCTAAGCTCAGCTAACACTGCGTACCGTCTCCGCAGCAGTGGACGTTTTGGATCTTTTGCGTCTTCCTCGTGCATCCGATCGATGTCCTGCCACACCCCTCTGTAGTCGCTCATTCGTCATCCTCCAACAGAGACTCATGAGTCTCTGATGTTACATACCCAGGTTTGTCTCCATGCAGATACAACCGATCTAATCCTTGAGCATCATCTACAGCCTCGTCACGGTCATCATAAGGACCATACTTCTCACCATTATCGTGAATCCACCAAACCTTACCCGACTTCTTAATCCCAAGACCAGGGGTCTTCAGGTTTAACCTTCTGCCCTTGCGGGATGTCGTCGTAGCGTTCTTCTCGGATTGCTTGCTTCGTGGCATTACGATCTCCCCTGTGGTCGAAGTGCTTGATACTCTTCTTATCGACCCAAGGCCTCCTGCTCTTACCCTTCTTACGTCCCTTGTCTTTCAGAACCATCAAAATCTCATACTAACAAACAGAACTCAATGAAATACCAAATGACTCTTCCGCCAAATTAAACTGCCTCTCAAAAGCTTTCGATACATCAATAAATTCAGTGGAGAATCTTACTGGTTGAGCCCTAAGCTCTTGAACATAAGAAGGTACCTTTACCTCACCGTTCAAAAAAGCATACCCTCTCTTGGTAACACGCCACACCCCTAAACCTTTTCCTTTTTCAATAAGGCCCCAGTACCGTAGTTTAGAGTACTTCATGTGATTAAGATCATGTGCCAACGTCTTACCTAACTCTTCTTGCCCAACCTTGAACCAGCCATCACTATCACTGTAAATGTTTGAAATTTTAACTAGTACAAGCAGTGCTCTAACATACGTTTTATTCATACGTACTTTATAGCTTTTCAAAGAGAAACCGCACTTAGCTGCAAGCCTTTCGAGTTCGTTTAAATCATGTTGAGAAATTTCCATTGATTTAACTCCTACGTGGCAACAAGAACGCAAGAACCCAGCGGATAACCAGCAGCCCAAGGGCGCACTCCCACCACGCAATAAACGGTAGATCTGTCGCTGGAACAAGAAATGTATTCCAAGCCCAAGCCCCTGCAATACCAATCAGAGCAAATAGAGCTAAATTCAGCAAGAAAATAAAAGCAAAGAAAAATACAGCGGCACACAAACCACAAAGAATTTCAACCCAATCTTTCATAATCATTTTCCCTTTCTACATCAAGTCTACACTATAAAATGCCGCTTGTCAAGGAATTTCAATTTTATATCGACGAGGCCCTTCTGACTCGTACTCTGCTCTGAGCTTGATCGGCATCCGCCATGTAATCCCATGCTTCCTATTAACACCATGAATCAACTGAGACGGCTCTGTATACCCTCCAACCGCATTGAACGCGAAAGCATCAGTTGCAGGCCATGCTCCATTGATAATCATCTCACCATTAACTTCAGTTGTAGATCCAGGACGATGGAAGTGACCACAACAGAAATATCTGATCGGGGCTGTTTTCTGAACAGAATTCAAAGCCATCATCCGATGCCGTCGCCTCTCTAAACCATACCACGGAATTCCAAGCTGTGACCTGATGTCATCACCATGAAATATCTGAAAACCTACGCCATCAATATCTACATTCGCTATAAACGAATTAGGTATTGAAAAATTGATATTCGGAATCTCACTGCAATGTAGCTCGGCCACCTTAGCAATCAAATAATCCCAATTATCATGAGCACCGGTATAATCCTTCTTACGACTTCGACGACCATGATTACCAGGAACGTAAATAATATTGACTTGTTCAAAGTACGGAGCGAGGTCACGATACATCAACGCATGAAGCTGCCCGATCGCCAAGCAATTCTTGAATTGATTCCTAAAGTAAGACCGCGTAACTGCTCCATGAATCTCACCACACGTATGATCACCATAAGCAAGCACAGTAACACTAGGGAATTGGAATTGAGGGGCAAGTGTATGCTGAGTCCACTTCAATGTCCTATCAATGTACCGCTCAGCTCGACAGCAACTAACTTGAAAGTCGTATTCCTCTAACCCACCTGAATCAGCATGAGTCACAATCTGATCATGATGCCCGTCCGACAGATGCATAACCAAATGCTCTTTGATAATGTCTTCACGACCCGTGTACGGTACTCTAGCAGATGGAAGAGGTCGCACAGGTTGAATTCGTTTCTCCATCTCATCAACCATAGCAGTAAACAAACCATGAGTCTTAGCGGCAGACTTCAATTGACGTACAGCGGCATTTCGTTCCTCCCGTAGTAATTCTACCTCGGCCCGCAACTTAAATATCTGCTGCTCCTCTTGAGTTGCATCGACCTTCCTATCTGGTTCAACTTCCTTATGAATTCTCCCACAAGCAATATCAGAGACAGTGGATCGACTGATATTAAACTTCTTACCAATCTGCTTCTGAGTCAAATTGCCCAGAGCTAACTCAGTTTTAATCCGCCTTACTTGATCTTCACTAACTTTCACTTCCAATCCTCACAGTCTCATTGAATGGATGATTTTCCATAATGTGATTAACAGCATCAAGAAAATGATTACCAGTCTTAGTAAACAGTTTCTCCTTCAAATCCATCTCAGCTAATGCCTTACGATACTTAGGTAGCATCTCTGGATCAACAATCATTGCAGTTATAGTATTTATAAAGTCACGAGGCGTCGTCGTAACAAGCTCAGGCATGTCCACTTTATTAAGTAAATAACCTGCTGCTCGATTGTAGAAGCGACCTCCATCCAAAGTGATACATGGAAGTCCGAGATACAATGACTCGACAATCGTATTGTATCCGCCGAACGGAAACGAGTTGATTGAGAAGTCATGTTGCTCAGCATTCTCCATATAATCATAGTACTCCTGCTCGGTATGGAAAATGACATTAGGTAGCATACTGCTAACATCTTTTGAAAACGCACAAAGAGCCCCATATCTGTTTGCTCCTGGGCTCATAAAGAAATGATACTCATGTTTATCTGGACCCGTTGCTTCATTCACTTGTCTCAGCAGTGACAGTAAGCCAAAGTTATACTTGTCAGGACCCCAAACACAATTGACTCGTATTTTATCGCTCTTTTGCCAATTGTTCTTCCTCTCATATGTTGGCCACGCGGGTTCTTGCCCGAGCCCAGGGATTAGAACCATTGTCTCAGAGTAACAATCGGTTGCGTCTTCCTCAATCTGACCTCCAATGAAATAATCAATCTCAGAGTTGTCACCAGATGTATCAGGATGACCGTAACCCATCGCTTGAATCGGAGCAATCCTAGTACAAGCCATCCAGAGTGATTCGTTACTCATACCAATATCAGGGTAATAAATCATCTGGAAATCATTATCAGCCAATGAAGGCGGTATGTGTAGATCACCAGTTACATCATCAAAGTACACTTGCTCAATAGTTTTGAATCCCTTCTTAACAAGAGTGTCTGGATACATCCGAGCAGTGTGAAGCAAAGTCAAATCATAATGCCCAATCAACTGTTCAATCAGCGGCCCTGCCGACTTATAAACCGCATGGTTCCTATGCCATTTACTCGTTACAATTGCAATAGATTTAGGATTCGGATTGTTGTTGACTCTGAATAATTTCTTCTCTTCAGCTCGAATCTTCAACGCCTTATTGAAAACACTCTTAACCTTACGAACCTGATCAGGAGCGAAGTAGGTCGCAGTGAAATACACTGATGATACAAAGTGATTCAAAGGCATCCAGCGTTCATCAATAGCACTCAGATGCTTATATTGATTTGTCTGTTGTCGCATCGTCGGTTGACTTAACGTCAATAGATATGTATTATACCAAATCGAAGCTAACTCTGGATCTAAATTAAAGAACTTCTCTGGAGGAATCTGCACTTCAGCTCTAGAATTCTCACAGAATAATAGTTTACCTAGATTGTTCTCTGTCTTCAAAACATACTTAAGGATCGGATCAGTTGTTTCATAACACGACACCGCAGCTAATCCATTAAGGATATGCCCAAACATGATCATTGTAAATGTCTGCTGACGCGTGAACTTAATATGAGGATCAGAGAATGTCAGTATAAGCATTGTTAGAAACTGATCTATTCGTTTCAAATCTTCTGGGCCAAAACTCTTGTAATGATTTTTCTCAAAATACCCAAGATAAGTAATAATGGCCACAAAGATCGCAGTTGAGTTTCTTCGATTTAACATCTTCAACCACTCCGCTCGATCCACCTCAGGCACCCCTTCAGACGGATCTGCCTTAGGTATAACAATAGGACTACCAGTATTGATCTGTGTCTTTTGCTGTCTTACAGGTTTCTTCTTTTTCCTCTTAGCCATTAAGTTCTCCGTTCTTCAGTGTTAGAATACGATGCGTTGGAAAACCACACCGTTTAATCTCTTCTCGAATGTCTTGCTCTCGCCAATTAGTTGTAATAAAAATGATAGGTTTCAGCTCAAACAATATTCTAGGTGACTCGATACATGTATCCGTCCCCGGCACATAACAACCAAACTTCCTTTGATCTGAATCTACAACCCGATCTCCAGGTTGCATCATCTCAAAGAGCGTCATCATGCTCTTTCCAGCCCCACCCCAAAAGACAATCTGATGATCTTGTCTCAGACGGTCTAGTTTCATTTTAGCTTCGGTCAAGGAATCTCGGAGTGTTGAAAATCGTTTGATAGTACATTCAGCTGCATCAAGTGTTGTACTTGCACAATGGCCACAGTACACCAACACTTCATTATCATATGGAGAGGAAATAAATAATTCTTTCCAACCGGAATACCCCATTAAAGCTCTTAAACTGTTCTCTACAAAATGATTTGGATGTTCATAAGTCCAATCTTCTAATCTACTATAATTCAAGGCTTTTTCAGCATTAGGTACTTCGATAAACACTTCAATATGCGTACACTGCTTTAAACAACTGGCACGCATACTTTCCATAAACTCACGTGGATTATGAATGTGCTCTAACACATGTCGCATTACAATCAAATCACCATCGTAATGTTTAACTTGTCCAGGAATGTAATACTCTCTTACTGAGTTCAAACCTTTCTGACGTAGTTTAAAGAAATCTTCGCTCGGCTCATAAGCAATAACAGGTTTGTTAATCTTCCTTAGAAACTCTCCGTCGCCTGCTCCAATCTCAACCACTCGTCTGACTGTGGAATTATTTACATACTCAACAATCTTGTCAATATGCTCTTTCCAAGCGGTTCCATTATTGTACATAGTGCAGCCAGCACCACTATACTCATCGTTAAAAGACTCATCAAACTGTGAATTCCAAACATGCAAACACTGCTTACAAATATATAGTACAATAGGCCTAATACGGATATCTTTACTTTTTTCTGCATCAGAGGATAATTGACAAACAGAGGTAGGTCTATTACCTACATCAAACATGAACTCAGTGCAGTGAGATTTGCATACTGGACAAATTGTATTCCCATTCATACAAAATCTCCTGAGCGCGTATCGGCCTGATCGATCTCATCAAGAGGATCAACTTCAAGCACTATAGCTCCTCTAGAAAAATATGCACCAGACACTTCGTACCATACACCATCAAAATCTACAACTACATGGTTACTCTCACCCAACTCAAGTAATTCAGAGAGTCTCATTTCACGCTAAAGCCTCATCAATTTCTCCCATCGTCATCTGCTCCAAACGATGATTAGCTTCTAGGACATCCAACACTTTCCTATCCGTGCCAAGATGTAGCAGGTCCACAATATTCACAACACGCGTCTGACCAGGACGGTCACACCTGTTCTTAGCTTGTATTCTATTCTCAGGTTTGAAATCATTACTGTAGAACACTTCCATGAATGCTTCAGTTAAGCTAAGGCCCATGCCACCTGACTCAGGATGCCCGACAAATGCGACTTTGCCTTCAGCATTCATCCAATACTTCAAGGGGTCTTCCTTAATGACCTCACCATCAGATGAGAAAACTGTCCATCCCTGCCCATATACTCTGACAACATTCCAGCCTAAACGCTGACAAATCTGAGTACAAAGCTCAATCGATGCAACGAACCCAGCATAGATGACGATCCGGCCGTGCTCATCACACTCATCCAGTAGATCCATCAAGGCTTGCTCTTTAGGACCTTTAAAGTAGTGAGCTGTTCTCATTGACTTAGGGACATGACCTTCACCACCACAATGCTCACAAATAGAAGTTGTCCTTTTCCAATCAACCTCTGGGTTATCAATATCTCCGTCAGGTTCCCAGTCTTTATATTCTCCTGATCCTTTACAGACTTTACACTTCACCAACTCATCTGTCTCTTCAATCTCATACTGGAATCCATCAGATAAAGTACGCAGCCAAGTGAGAGCTTGTATCGTACTAGTCGCAGAATTAGCTAAGGCTCGTGCAGCTCGTTTAATCGTTGGGTTAGGCTGTAGGATTATCTCTCTGTGAGTGACGCCCGGCAAGTCAAGGCAATCCTCTTTACGAAGGACCATGATAAGCCCTTCTAGCCTCTTCGACAGATAAGCTACTTCATTCTTACTTGGCTCCCAAGGATGATCTCCAGAGAGCATATCATGCTCGTCTTCATACCCACCACAGCGATCACACTTCTTTTCATCATCTCTCCACGCAGCAGGTACATGGAAAATTCCTTGCTCTTTTAAATCCTTCTTCTCAAATATCCTGAGACGCCATTCAAACTTCTTCGGATCTGCTTCTCTTAGAAAACCAGGAGCAACAATCTCTGCCAACATCCACCAATCAACTGGAGATTTAGGAGCAGGCGACCCAGACGCTCCTATTACATATCCATCCCATCCCCATGCAGCTCTTATCTTATCAGCCATATCCTGCGCAGCTTGTGATCGCTGTGCTCTTGCTGATTTGCACCGTGAGAATTCATCATAGATTACACCTTGTGGAACAGGCGTTCCTGGCTCCCATTCCTGCACAATTCTACGGTGCTTCTCATACGTCATCAGAGTTGGTTGGAAATTCAAACTCCACTTCTCAAACTCAAGTTCAACAGCTCTGAGGCCAGACTTAGGAGCGACAAACCACCAATCAGTATGACCTGATCTTTCCATCCCTTCAATCATGGACAAAGATTTACCTGTGCCCATGTCTGCTGCAAGGATACCGTAATGGTAAGTTAAAAAGAAATCAGACATCCAAGTCTGATGCATCATCAACGGACGTTGATACTCGTGTTCAATCCGTGGACGTTCCCAATTAGCGTATGGGTTTCCACCAGACAACAACTCCAACTGAAATCGGTTTCGATAGCAATCATCAACAGACCAAATCTTACGCCCATCAATATGACCGTGCCATTTGGCTCCGCGCATACATGCCTTGACTTCATCCTTCATAGAAAAAGGAAGGTTAAGAAACTCGATACGACCATCAACGTATTCTACGTTGACTTTCTTTAAAACACGAGTTCCTTTTTTAGTCGTATAGACAAAACTTACACTGTCCACTTAATAAGAACCCCGCCGCCTTCCATCGGAGATACCTCCACCATATTAAACTGCATGAGATTTGCAACAGCGGATGTTACATGGTTATCAACCATCTCTTGATCCCACTCAGGATTAACGGCATCAGGAATTGTTTTGAAATACTCTGTCAAATCCGACTTAGTTACTGATCCTTTGTCACGGACATACTCAGCAACAGTCTTAACTACATCACCTAATTGCTCACTAATAAATTGAATTGGATCTTTAGCCATTTATTTACCTTTCTTATAAAACATCACCTATTGTTCCGGCAAACGTCTCTTCCCTAGTCCTTACCGCAGCTCCTGGATCAAATACACGTGGCCGTCCTTTAGCGTCAATACCCCAGTTGTTAAGATGGAGATCCCCACCTGTTCTAATATAATCTGGTAAAGCTGCTCCAGTGCCTCTGCCAGGGAGATAATGATCTGCTTCCTGAAGAGTTCGATAAGGTTTACCAGACACATCATAACTCAAATTCCTAAATAATTCTTGTTGCTTACCAGCAAGGTAATCCGTTCTTCCTTGTTCAAGAAGAGTAGTTGGACGGGTCGGAATATATTCACGTTTTTCAACCCATGTGTTTCCGTACTTTTGTTTCCAATCAGGGTAGACTCCTGCTCTTCCAATGTCATACGGATTTGGTGGTTCTAAGCTATTCTTATACTGAATTCGATAAGACGTGAAACCTCCTTTACCATCCGGCACTTTTATTCCAACTCCTTCTATCCCATGATGAATATAACGTGATCCTTCCGGTAAAATCGATGCAATATTTCTCAAATCACCTTTCTGCTCAATATATATTGAAAGTAGTTTCGGAATACCAACCTCACCTTGCAAATACTCCCTTGCCATGTCATCAGTTAAAAACCTCTCTGGATTAACAACAGGAGCACCAGCAGTACCAGTGTGAACTTTCCCTTCACTGTCAATCCATCTATTTTCATTTCTAACTGGCGGTAAATCCCTTAAGTACGCCTCGGCTGTTGGAGGGGGAGCTGCTTCTGGTATTCCTCTGTCTATAGGAGCGCCTTGTGGTTGTCTTGTTGAAGCTATGGCTCCCTCTGCTGTTGTTCCGCCGCCGCCTCCAACACGTGCGCTACCGCCGCCGACCCCTCCTGTACCTGCTCCCATAACAGTTTACCTTATCATATATGTATTGTCAATTAAAGATCAAAAGGATCACCTGCGAAAACATCTGCACTTGTGCGTATAGCTCCACCGGGGTCAAACATGCGCGGACGTCCTTGAGCATCAATACCCCAGTTATTCAAGTGTAAGTCACCTCCTGCCCTAACATACCTAGGTAAATCTCCAAACCCACCACCAGTTAAATAACTGTCTTCCGTTGGCAATGTCTTATATGGCTTTCCGCCAACATCATAACTCATATTCCTCAGTAACTGATCCTGCTTTCGTGCGAGGTAATCCATCCGTCCCTGCTCACGAAGTGTAACCGGTCGAGTAGGAATGTATTCACGTTGTTCAATCCATGTATTTCCATATTTCTGTTTCCAATCTGGATACACTCCACCACGTCCAATGTCATAAGGATTTATCGGCTCATTAGCATTTTTGTATTGAACACGGTAGGATACAAATCCACCTTTACCATCAGGAACTTTAAGCCCTAACCCTTCAACACCAGAGTGAATATACGTTGATCCTTCAGGAATGACTGAGGCGACATTCTTTAGATCCCCTCGATTTTCAATATACCCTGTCACTGTCTTCGGTATACCAACCTTAGACTGCAAGTAATCTCTTGCTTGACTATCAGTCAAAAACTTATCTGGATTAGCAACAGGGGCACCTTGACTACCAGTGTGAACTTTTCCTTGTTCATCAATCCACCTATTCTCATTTCTAACTGGCGGTAAATCCCTTAAATACGCTTCTCCAGTCGTAGGTGGAGGAGCTTCAGGTATTCCTCTGTCAACTGGGGCTCCAGCAGGAAGACCTGTTGTACCTAATCCTGCATCTGCTGTGGTTCCACCGCCACCAATACGTGCGCCACCGCCACCACCACCTGTACCTGCACCCATAATAGTATACCTTCTTATTTATCAGTTGTCAACTTACGTGAGGCATTTCTTGCCTCAGGAACATGAATCCAATCATTTCTACCGCATAACTCCTTAACTTTATTACCACCTCCATAAACCATAAATCTAATCGGATTCATACCTGCGTGTTCTATTGCGAGGCTCGCGTGCTCTCTCAAAAGATCTAACCTTGCATCTGTCGCCGATGTTGCATACGACCGCCAACCCTCAGGGACACCCATCAAATTGTACTTATAGAACGGAGGAGCAACATATAGATCCACCCAAACAGGAAGTTCATATTGCTGCCAATACCGTGCCAGCCAACGCTTCTGATAAATCCGATAAAGGGCCACAGCCAAAGGCATTTGATCATCGGTAGAGAAGTTTGGTTCTACTGTGCCGATGCATTTCGTTTCAAGGATCGAAGCAGGGTGCTTCCAAAGAGCAGAAAATTTTGCATCTTCAACGTAGAAATGCCAAGTCCCTCGCATTCGATTCTTACGGGCAACCGATCCCCAACCTCTAATAGGTAGATCTGCGAAATCCGCTTGCCTCTCTATCCTCAAGTTAGGGATACCATAATCATTATCTGACGGAAACAACGCGTCTGGTACTCGATATTTCATTTATGCTCCAATAGGAATGTTGAGTCTTGTTGTGGTGTCGTCTTCATATCAAACATAGGGGCTAACCTAATTGTATTGAACTCATTGTAAATCAGATTATAAATGTGTCGGATAGGTTGGCTGATCTCAGCGGCACAACCTCGCAATAAGGCGTCTCTCCATTGAGACAGTGAACCACTCAGAAATACCAAGTCAATGTCTCTATCTACCGTCTGCTCTACAATCGAAGGCATTGACGCACACTCCAACACTCCAGCAGTGTCGCGTACATCGCACGCTACCATCACACATGCATTGAACATCGGGGTGTAGCTTTTGACACTTTCGGCCGTCGGTTTCACATTCTGATTCTTGATCGCAGCTAGACATAACAAATGATGTAGTGGTGGATCATGATTACCTTGATCTGCTGAAGCAGCTACATTACGTTTCAAAGCAATCTGTGTTAGAGGTAAAAATGCATTCAAATCTAACGCAGTGAATCCTACTAAACGAACTCCACTCATTCCATCTCCTTCTTAGGAGGTTGACCAAACCATGCTAAATCAAAATTCATTAACGCATGTGCTGGACAGCTACCACGTCCTACTAATTGAGAGTCATCTCCTCCCCAAACACATACCCATTCTACACCATCATGATACAATTTTGCGCCATAAACTCTATGTGGTAGGGTTGTGGATTGTGCAGTTATGTACCTTTGCTCCGCTTCATTCGATTCCGATCTCGCGCGGGTCAATATTAAGTCCTGGAGTGAAGCCATGAACTCTATGAAACTCTGTGCCATCTCTGACCGCGTGTATTGAGGCCCAAACTGCCCCTGCGAAGCCAGTAGTGTCGCCCAGGTTGATAACATACTGTGCGGAGATTCGGCCACGACTTGCGTGTGCGATGAAGTTTTGTCCTTGTTTGAGAATCTTGATAACCACTTCATTTTCTACCGCCCATTGTAAATCTTGTTGTAATAGTTCTTGGTCACGTTCCATATTATCCTCATCAGCATTAGCTGTTTTCAAACTGTGTCGGGATGCACTGAATGTGCTTCTGCCGCTGTCCCCTAGCAACGTCCCGCGTCATCGGAATCAGTCTGTCCTTTCATATTGCTCAGATGTATCATAAATGGCCCCGTTCGCACTATACCTCCTGTAGTACTCAGTCAGTTAATCTAGTTCCGCCACGAGGCCCGAGCAGAATTAACATGAAGACTGTTTAACGAGCCCGTTGAGCTTGCTCCTTTGTCTGCTCAGGAGCTTTCTCAACACTCGGTTCAATATTCATGAACTTCTCAATCGTCGCATTGATTTCCTCAATTGGAGGAAGATCCTTAAACGGCATAGTACACTTAACGACAACAGGCACATGCCACCCACCAAACGACTTTGAAGGTTTATACCGAATGTTCAATGTCGCTGCCGACACCTGACCATCCTTAGGCAAGAATGGACGGAGCTTACCCGCCTCAGCACGACCAGACGCGTTCCCAAAGAACAACTCATAAAAGCTCTTAGAAGATCGCTCATACACGAGATAAGTCGGACCCCACATACAGCCGCTGTTCTTAGGGGCTTCAATTATCCGCTTAAACTCAGGATTCTGCGTATCGTACACTGTGATGATAGCTTCTGTGTCCGACACATCCATAGCCTTCGGGCGAGCTGCCAAAGGAATAACATCAATGGACTCACCAAGATCAGTAACTTCCTCACCTCCGGCCTGAGGGACACCCCATCGACCAGGACCAATCTTACCAGTGTCTACATACTTACCCTTACCAATCAACTGAACTCTAGGGATGAAATCTGCGCCTTTCGAAACTTCATCAACTTGTGACAAGACGTCGTCTGCGATGGCCGGGACATTAAGCTTCAAAGTTACCAAATCTTTACTCATGCGTTTCTCCAAATGTAGTTTCTAGCAATTTGCGTTTTAATTCTCTGTCTTTCTTTCTTCGTTCAAATGCATTTAGTTTTTCTGCTGTTGCTTTGATCTTTCTTTCTTCATGAGCGCGAATGCTTAGAGGATCTAAATGCATTAACCAAATTATACACGCTTTCCACCCATCTAAGGCAGTCTTGGCTTTTTGCATATTAAGATGTACTCCAGCTTGTTCGAACCCGTCATCTACCTCCTTTCTTATCTCTTTCATAGATCTGAGATATGGCTGAGGTTTAGCTAACCTAATTAGATAGTTGTCGATCCTCCCTGTTTTAACCATCTCACGATATTGTTTTAGATTTTCACTAACAAGACTTGAAAACTCATCATAATTAAGAAGTACTGCTTGTTCCAAGAACTTCTCTTGATACCCTAGTGGCAGCCTAGCTAATGCTTTTCCTGACCGCACTGAAATCTCACCACGATTGACCATCACTCTTGCCTTGCGACAAAGTCTGTTCAAACGCAATATATCACGTATCCATACGACACTCTTACCAATCCCTTCTGCTAACTGCTCAATAGTCACATAACCACTGTTAAGCAATTCCTCCAATCTCTTTGCATAATCGGCTTTATTCATCTTAGGCCTTAATGCTTGAGACTTCACCTGAATCAAAGACACCTCTTCATCAGTGAGTTCTTTTACAAGGCACGGTATAGACTCTAAATGAGCGTCTCTCGCCCCCTGTAACCGATGGGCTCCTTCTACTACCTCAAACTTATCGTCGTATGGACGTACAAGAAGAGGCTGTAAAACGCCATCCTTCTTTATAGAGTCTGCTAACTCCCGATACTCAACTGACCGTCTATTGACACCCCTAAGTGGGCGTCGTGGATCGATCAACTGTGACAAAGGTATGTACTTCAACATGTCTCTATCTTTATAATAGGTACGAACACGCCTGATTTATCAAAGAAAATGAAAAAATAAGTAAAAAAATCTATAGAGGTAATATCAACCCCCTCAGGGGAGGCGAGGAAAGGGGCTCCCCTAGGGGGTATGCAACCTTAACAATAAATTACAAAACGACTTACGTCTAAATACTATGCCAATAGGGAGTGGGGAGCTTCACCTCACCATCCCTATTACATTTTTGCAATTGCAAAAAAAATTTCATGACGTACAAGTGTAAATTAGCTCCCTCCTCCCCTACCTCGCTCGGGTGGCGAGGTTAAACATATATCTCACAATAAGTTATATCAAAGTTTGCGTTACTTACCCCTCAGGGGAGGTAGGGGAGCTAATTTTCAAACTCCCCTACCTCGCTTAGGGGGTTGGGTTTGCAACTTATTACGTCATATTAAGTTATGACGCAAAATCGATTTTAACGATTTTAACGCGCCGTTACAGATAGAACCCCCTATTAGAGTGGTTGAACCACTCTGTAGAGGTATAAGATCCCTCTCTTAGGGGGTTCTATCTGTAACGGCGCGTTATAATCATTATATTTTACCACCCCTCCAGAGAACTAGACTTTAAAGAACTTTCATCTTTTTTCTGCTTTTTATGATAAAAGTGTCGGCTTCGTACCTACTATAATCAGTAGAGGCATTTCTACGGAGGTAACATGAGAAACAGTAGTATTTGGTCGGCGTATTCAGCCTACTACAAATCAGTCTTATTGCGATCCCATAACAACCCAACCCTCATATCACTCTGGGGCGAGAACCTGAGAGACTTAGAGACACAGATAATGTGTCAAAAGAATGGAGTCCCTATCCCAGACAGTAAGAGATATGAAGACATCGAGACAGGAGAAACATGGGGTCCAATGCGTTGGCCCTACAATGCGAAAACAGATCCAACATACAACGATCCGCCGATCACCTATATAATTGAGAAGAGACTAAAAGGAATCGGAACAACATGGTGGAATTGGAAAGAGAAGAAATCAATACGAGTAGGCTTTGACTTTGACTCTCTTGTTGGTCACGCTCAAGGCGTAGGCATTTCTGAAGAGTCATTAGAGCGTATATCAGCCATCGATATTCCTTGGGTCGAAATTGTGAAATCGACACGAGGCCTAGGGCGTCACCTCTATATCATATTCGAAGAGCCCTATCCAATTACACAGAATCATGTTGAACATGCTGCACTGGCTAAATCCATGTTGCCTAGACTCTCAGAAGAAACAGGCTTGGATATGGAGGCCGACAGCGATGCTTGTGGGGGTGTGATGTGGATTCATCATATAGATACAACTCCAGAGAATGAAGGATTCAAACTTGTAAAGAAAGCGACAGCAGCATTAACACAGAAAGATATACCTCCAAATTGGCGAGATTATCTTGATGTTATTACTGGTAGACGTTCTAAGATTATTGTTCGCGGCTATGACCCTGAAGGCAATGAAACAAAAGGAGATGAGATCGATGACCTATCAAGGTCATACCCTAAGATTCAACTCGATGAGGTTCATGATGAGATCATAGATAGGTTAATGAATGCTGGTTTCTCGTTCAATTGGAACTATGATCACCATCTAGCTCAAACACATACGAAAGCACTTAAGGATGTTTTTGATGCCTTCGCTGAAGAAGGCCGTCCATTACGAGGGTTGTTTGAGACGACTGCTCCTGGTACAGATACAGGTAAACCAAATTGCTTTATTCGTCCTCGGACTAACGGAGCGTGGGATGTTTATCGTTTTGGAGGAGTAGTAGACGAGCATGAGCTTTGGGATATTCAAGGTGGACATACTCATACGACATTTAATCTGCAAGCTTCGTTTCCACAACTAATGAAGGCGGCAGGTGGAATCGAGAATCCAGATGCGAAGCTAGGATTCTCATTCTCAACAGTTGAAGCCTTAAATACAGCGTTAAAATCAATTGACGCTAAAGCTCCTATCCCGCAGAGATGTTTAGACGGTTCAAGAGCCTTCTCAATCAAGCAACGTCCAGATGGAAAGCTTGTTCTCACCATTACAAAAGAGCGAAGCGACAAACCAGTTGATTTCCCTGGTTATGCTCCGTCACCTAAAGGTTGGACTCGTCTTCTAAACGAGAAACTACAATTTGACAAGGAAGATAAAAACGAGGAACGTCTGCTTAAGCTTGATACACACTTACGAGCTTTGAAACAATGTGGATATATGGCAAGCGAATCCTGCGGTGGCTCATTTGATTGCTGGGTTATTAAAGATCATACAGAGAAGTGGGTGAGGAGTCCGCGTGAGAACATCAGCCCATTCTTAAAGTCACTTGGATATGCCGACATTGATATTGTAATTGGACAAGCAATCTATCGTTCATGGTTGCTAATTAACGACCCTTTCAAAGATGAATACCCTGGAGATCGTATGTGGAATAGAGATGCTGCACAGTTTCGTTATCAACCTGCTAACCTAGCCTTTGATGAGCCTCCTCATCACCCGTACTGGGATAAGTTCTTGAACCATCTTGGTTCTGACTTGGACTCATATCTCACTGAACTACCTTGGACAGAGGAATGGGGAATAACACGCGGCGGTGATTACTTAAAGGCATGGATCGCTTCAATGTTTCAATTTCCGTTCGATAAACTGCCTTACATCTTCTTTTACGGAGAGCAAGGTGTCGGTAAGTCAATGTTCTCGGAGGCGATTGATAAAGTATTGATAACAAGTGGTGTTGTCGAGATTGACAGAGCATTGACTAGCGAGCAAGGTTACAATGGTGAGTTACTCAATTGCATACTGGCTGTTGTTGAAGAGACAGATGTTGGTAAAGCGGGACACATGGCTTACAACCGATTGAAGAAATGGGTCACAGGTTTGAATATCTCGATCCATCCAAAATATCAACAAGTCTTTGAGGCGCGAAACAGTATGCATATTGTTCAAATGGCAAACAACTTGCAAAACTTACCGATCTTTCCAGGAGACAAAAGGATCACGGCGATATTTGTGCCTCCATTCGAAAAAGAAATACCTAAGGACACTTTCTTAGAACATTTGCATGAAGAAGCTCCTCATTTTATGCACACTCTGATGACTTGGGAGCTTCCAGAGGCCCACTCTCGGCTCAGACTGCCTGTTGTCGAAACAGAATCGAAACAAGCCGCAATGAGAGGGTCCAGTAACATTGTTGCTCAGTTTCTTGATGAAAAATGCCATCATATTGCTGGGGCCAAAGTCAAATTTGATGATTTTTATCAACAATTTGTTGATTCTTTGGACGATACTGATAGGATGCGAGTCACGAAGGCTTTTGTGCGTAAGGAGCTGAACGAGTATTTATCTATCCATCCGATGGGACGATCAGTGGGCAACGTCACTTACATCGGGAACATTTCATTTAATGAAGACCATCCTGAAGGCCCGGCTTATGAATTAAAGAATGGTCGACTAATAAAAGAAGGAGAGCAATAATGGCGTCTGCGCGCTTCAACCAAGGTAAACCACAACTCGGTTTTCTCCTACAGTTTCCAACTGCTATGGAAGCATTTGCACGTGTAAAAGAAATGGGAGCAATCAAGTACGACCGTGATAACTGGAAACTTGGAGGAAAACCAGATTGGGAGTATTTAGATGCTGCTATGAGACATCTCACGGCTCATGCAGCGTATCTCGCAGGAGAAGGTGAGTACTTCGCAGAAGACACTGGTTGCTCTCACTTAGCGCACGCTGCATGGAACATGTTTGCTCTGCAAGAGCTAAACTATAAAGGTGCGACCCATCACCCAGAGATATTTGCCGCAATGGCAAAGTATTGGGCAGAAGAGAAAGAACGTAAAGCAAAAGAAGAACCTGTTGCAGATCACCCTCCTATAAAAGCCGGAGTAACACCTGAGACAAAACTATGGGAAGGTAACTTACGAGAACAGTTTCGTGAACTTGTAAATGTGTTAAAGAAAGAGTTGAGAGGTAAAGATGATACCGAAGAGTCTTCTTAATCTAAATGGTGATTTAATGGTCGCTGTTGATACTGAAACAACTGGTCTGATACCAGGGTATCATGAGATCATTCAGATTGCGGTTGTGCCTCTTGATAGTGAGTTCAAAGAGCATGAAGGGCTTAGACCCTTCTACATGAATATAGCCCCAGATCATCCTGACAGACAATCTGGGGCCGCGAATGTTCACGGGATTGACATGGATGTACTATTATCATCGCCTAGCCAAGAATCCGCTGCCGATATGTTTGATGAATGGTTCATCAATCTTGAGCTGCCCTATGGTAAGCGACTGGTACCTCTCGCTCACAATTGGGCATTTGAACGGTCGTTTCTTTTGCATTGGCTCGGACTCAAAACCTACAGCGAACTTTGGTCCGGTCATCCTCGTGATACGATGATATTTGGTTTAACACTTAACGATTTAGCTGCTTGGCACGGTAAGGAATGTCCTTTCCAATATTTATCATTAACAAAGATGTGTAAGAAAATGGGAATTGAGCTACTTGACGCTCACGATGCTCTTGCCGACTGCCTAGCAACTGCTGCTCTCTACCGCGAGATGATTCGCCTCTTTCATTAACCTCTTCATCTTCGCGGCGCGCTGCTCTTTTCTGCGGTTCACTCTCCTTCCGTCGGGAGAGCGGCGCACTTTCTTTTCTCCTACTTGTACAGCACCTTTGTGCCTACAGTTTCTACATCTAGCCATTTTGCTCGCCCACAATCTCATCGATGAGCCCTAATTCCAATGCCTCACGAGCTGTCATAATATAATCGTTAGCGCATTTCTTACGCCAGAAAGCAACAGTTTTACCTGAACGCCCAGCATAAATCTTATACATATTTTCTAGAGCTTTCTCGATTGTTTTTGACCAGCTTAGCACAGTCCGTGCAGTCCCGTGTAAATCCTCAGCACCGTCGTGAATCATCAATGTAGCATTAGGGTAAGCGTATCTCTTATCAGCAGCCTGTAAGATAACGCTGCCCATGCTCATTGCACTTCCAATTACATACGCGTCGATGTGTACGTTAGCCTGTTTAATGCAGTCATAGATGGCCATTCCATTATACCAACAACCACCAAATGAATTGATTAGAATCGTGATTGATTCAGAGTTAATATGTTGTAGTAGATGCAATGCTTTAATAGCGTCCCGAGCTGTATCAAAGTTCACGCATTCCCCATCCTCGTCACCTAGATAAACAGTTCGAGACGGAATGAAAATATTGTTGTCAAAGAATTGTTCGACTGAGTCTTTTGAATACCTACCCATTACCATCTCTCCTTAGGACAGTGCTCAGTCTTCATTCGAATTTTATTGACTATAGCATACCCACTATCAGTAACCCGACAACCACACCCTCGACAGCGTTTCTTATCTGGATCATACCAGTCGCATTGTTTCTCGTTACAATGTTCTTCAAGGATCTGGTCAACTTCCTCATCTGTACGCGTGGGCCTCCCTGCCTTTTGCCAACGAACAAGAGCCTCCTTATACATCCATAGCTGCAAGCTCATAGGTGGATAATCCTTTGTGCCCTTGCCGTCAGGTGTATCTTCCGGTTTGATTTCGACTATCGGGCTGTTCTGATGTAGAGCTTTAGCTAATACTTCATCCTTAATAGGTTGGCAATCGTCACATGGCTCTCTTTTCTGTTTGCAGGGAGGTTTGGTTGTGTACACCCTTACTGGGCATATTTTACATACCTCTTCATTTATGCTTTGTCCAAATGCATCGCAATCACGGTTAATACAGCGGAGTTTCACCTCTCCACTGTTTCGTTTTATTATTACTTGGCGTTTCTCGCACGGAAGCATGAGGCGGTCCTTTTTTTGCTTAACGCGTCTTCAATCTTAGCTATTAGTTCATGTCGAACTATGTCATCAGAAGTTAAACAAGATACAGAGATCCCTTCTATCTTGTGCAGTCTGTTAATACAGTGAGTCAATCCACCTTGATCATCTTTGAATAAATCACTTTGAGTGACATCGCCAGTAATGACCATTTTGGAGTTAATTCCTATTCGAGTCAAGAACATTCTTAACTCAGTCAATAAAGCATTCTGAGCTTCATCTAACACAATGAAAGTATCATTGAATGTTCGCCCTCTCATCAATGAGAGTGGAACGATTTCAATTACTTTGTGTTCAAGCCATGCTAGAATCGCTTTCATTTCAGCGTAGTAAGTTAGTTCGTCATATAGTGGAGCCAAATATGGAGCCATTTTATCTTCCATTGTTCCTGGAAGATAACCCAAACTCGTCCCTGAATCCACAGCAGGGCGAGACAAAACTATCTTACTAACTTTATTGGATTTTAAAGCATCTAATGCCATGCCGATTGCAATATGTGTTTTTCCACTTCCTGCTGGTCCGTATGCAAAAGTTATGTCAGAGGCTAGTATTTGCTTTATGTACTCTTTTTGATTTAATGTACGTCCTACAACTTTCTTTGGTTTGAATCCTGAATCTTCTGCCTTTTCCCCACGCGCACGAGTTGATTTCCTACGACTCATCGCATACCCTTTTAAGAATTACGGACCAGTTTCGTTCCCTGTTGTTCCTGTTGGATCATTTGATTCAGCACCTTCACCGCCAGGACATTGGCCATCAGGTGCATTATTTTGTCCAGAGAGTTTATGAGTATAAAGAACAGCAGTCTCTCTACACTCCCAGCGATCTACAATTGCTTTACCATACTGTGCTTCCATATAATTTGCAAATGATTGGGCACCAGAAGAAGAAGTCCATGTGTGACACACTTGCCACGTAGAACCATAGCAAGTTGGACAACCACCAGCACACGTACATGGCCCAACGCATTCACTTGGATCATCAGCACTCCCACCCCTCCCTTGAGCAGCACTAGTATGCCATGTCACAACGACCTTTGTTCCACAACCACCAGGAACATAACCACATTCACTTTGATTATCGCGATCCTTATTCTGACCAGCAGCACCGCCGCCACCCATAGTTGTTTCCATACCACTTCTAGCCGCTGATTGAGCAATCTCTTTTGCTTCAATTACAGGATCAACCTGATTGAAGTTTATATAGTCGAGAATTTGACAATCCACACTAGGAAAAGTATCGTCAAGATCACTTGGATTCCTATCACCAGTAGTGATAATAATTTGATCTTCATCTGTTGAACCGCCTGTTAAAAGATGTCCGATTGGAGGAGTGACATTAAATGTGTATCCACCTCCACCGTTAGTATCTCCAGGAAGAGGCCATCGTCTAGCGGCCGGTTTCTGACTTGGCCACGCCCAATAAAACTCATCAGTTTCACCTGCGCGCACCGGTGTCCAACAATCAACTGATATTAAGTTAGAGTTCGGATCATATTGAGTATTTTCAATTACGCATTTAATAGCTGAAGATGAGAACGGTGTGAAGTCTAATGTTATACAATCCCCAACATCAAGATCAAGATGCCGTAAAGGTAAATCAAATCTTACTCGTCTCCATGAGTTTGCTTCTCTAATTAACCAAAACGTACCTGACTTTAGTACTAAACTATAGATATTGTAAGAATAGTAATTTTCTTCTGACTCATTAGTCCCATATTTACCTACGTTGTATTTTAAAATTACTTTGAATTCAGTTTCATCCTCTTCCTCGATTCTTGCTCCTGCTGGCTCCCATGTTAATCTATGGTCAGTGTAAATTTCTTCAGTTTCACTAAGAGACTCAATGAAACTTCCTGATAGAATATCTGATTCAGTGATTGTCCTGACAGAAGAAGGTTCTTCTGATAGATACACAATGTAGACAATCTTATTACGGATATACAACGCACATCTAGCCTGCCTAGCTAACTCAGTTATCATTTGATAAACATCAGGTCTATCAGTGATGTAGAAATTTTGAGGGTAATTAGTGAGCTTTGATTTAACCGCTGTGAAAGTAGTACTATCAATAGTTAGATCAGTGTACTTTTCAATCAACCATTGAATTATATCACATGTATTTGGACCTACACTTGACGTGAAAGCCACATAGATATCATCGTCCCACCCATCATCGTAGAGACTAAGAGATTTCTCAAGACCGATTTCAACCACATCATAACCAACATAATCTGTTTCATAGACAGTGTAGTAAGATGCAGGTACTTCTGTAAGATATTTCTTACCATTACCAGGATCTCGATAAGCAGCAACAGCGTCCACTGTTCCAGGCAGTAAGCTAACTATGTGAAGTTCCTCTGCTTCTCCTTCCATGTAGACTTCTGTACCAGAAGGCAACCAAGCAAAGTCAGCAGCTTCCATCGCGTCATACAATGCCCAAGAATCAACAGGACCATCCTTCGGTACAACAGCAGAAGTTAGAGCTTCATCACAGGTTTCAAATTCTTGTTCCGCAGACATTTTACTTCCGAAAGCAACTTGGGAACTATCTGTAGGTGCCCATTCATATTTTTCACCTGCTGACCCATCATTCCAAAACGCACAAGAATAACCACCTTGATTAAGTGAATATGCTCTAGCTGCACACCCTGATTTAACATAATAACGTGTACCACCAAATCCATAATATGGACTTCCAACATCAACACACTGATAATGCTCCCACTCATCCCATTTAGGATGCCGTCGGTTAGTAACATTGAACAAATTTCCTGTAAACCAGCCCCAGAATGTAGCTCCATCCGCTTTTAATACGACTGGGGTACTTTGAGGAAACTTATTACCATCATAAATAGTTAATGTTTGATGTTCATATACTTCCTGCTGTTGTAAGAGGTCCCGTAACTTACAAATTTCTCCAAATCGACGATTCACGCATTCGTTATCAGGAGCAAGAGTTTCAAACTGTGCATATACCACCCCACCGCCAATACCTCCTCCTTCTGGCTCAGTCATAGTAGCCTGACAGCCTGTAAACTGACTAGGGCATTGCAGTTTCAATGCTTGACATATTCGAGTATTAAGTGTAAAATCAACAATACCCTCACCACGAAGTAAATAACCTCGGCGTGGCGCTCGCACTTTTACTGCGGGCAACCAGCAGACTCGCCCAAATGCAAGCGGCCACGCCTTTCCCAGCGCCTCTTCTGGGATGTTCGGAAAATCGCCTTCTTCCATTGAGAAGCCGACGCTAACAGAAGATAACTGAGATAAAATATCAAAACGTAAGACTTTGTTTGTACTGTCCCACTCTAAAGGAGTAACAATCTTTCCGTCTACAAGTAGAATCTTCTCTGTAACAGGTAAGCCTTTAAAGAGCAAGTAAATTTTTGCAGGTCGAATATGAAAATCAATTCTACTATCCAACTCTCTTAATCGACCAGATGAGTCGTCGAGAGTTATATTTACGTTTAGACTGTCACTAGACCCTGTTAATTGTTTTGATGTATCAAGCCCGCCAATATCAACAATGATATTATCGGCCCCATCTATCTCCTGATCAGAGTATAATATAGGCGTACCGTCAACCCACTCGACTTCCACTAAGATTATCGGTTCCGTCCCTAAGTTTTGATCAAGTTTTGCTTGGACTGCTGCTGATACAGTTCGCATTATTCTTCCTCAAATTCAATCGTAATAGACATAGTTTCATTTCCTGGCCATCCCTCTCCAGCTCTTCCTGCACCAGTGAACTCGAATGGGTTATTTTTTACATACCCAACCCAATGCTCATCATTATGATCAGTTGCTTTTATACGTTGACTGTAGTACGCATCTAAAAATTCTCGTAACTCTAAAGCTTTATGTCGAGATATTTCAAATGTCCATACTAACCGTTTTCGTCCTGATCGAGATGTTACATAAGTATATAGTGTTCCATCAACTGCTCGCATACTAGTCATGGTAGCGGCCAATGCTCTACTATCACTCCAAGCTGGACTTGGCATAACGGTTGTTGTCGCTATGTATGGATAAGGCGCACGTAGAACAAACATTAAGGAGACTCCAGAACATAAGTAGCTTCATCAGATATATTCAATGCAAATCCGTCGTTATTTCCTGCTGGCTGTTCATCCTCAAATACTTCTCCTTCAAGAGTGAATGAGATTGTCCATTTTTCTTTAGAGTCTTGAACTACAGGTTCATCTGGATTTGTAATCACACCCGACCATAAACGCCCTTCCCAATCACAAACTTCAATTCGTTGACCTATTGTCGCGTAAATGAAATCTTGAAACTCGTCAACTTCTGTTTTTATTAAGCCAGTTATAGTTACGACCAAGGATCGAATCTTTGGCCAAATTGGATCGGCATAAATAATCAGAGAACCTCCACGAGTTTCTTGTGCTACTCTTGTGTAAGCATTTCTATCTCTATTGTCAAGTTCTGGTGCTCTAAAGATAAGTTGTCGAGCAATTGCGTCATGAGATGGATAATACAGTGTAAAACGATTTACTGTTGCATCCTTATGCACAACTGGAAGGGTCGCTGGAGGCTGATCAAAAGTTGTATCGACTGTATTCTCACCTTGAAAAGGAGTGTAATTTTTTCTAGTGCAAGGTGAATCATCGAACCATGTCATTGCATGACCGATTCCTAAATCATCAGTAATTAAACGATTCCATAGAGAGGTGAGAAAAACAGTGTCTGTTATATTCATCTCACTTGAAATAGAGAAAAATTTACCGAAAGAAACTACCTGAGTTAATCCAAGATCATGATCAACATTTGTAATAGTTGCAAGATCAGAAAGATTTAATGTATCAGTTGCATTTCCAGATTTAGGAGTAGGATTGAATTGAGTTAAGGCTAACTCATCTTCAACCCATAAACGGTGTGGAGTGGGGAGAGTTTGAGTAAGGAACATGTGATGACTCACATACTCCTTGAATGGCCCTACACCGTTAGCTGTATCAGTAAGACCTAAATCGTCGTCAACATGAATACCAGAAAGTGTTTGAACCTCTTGGACAAGATTAAGAGTGTTACCAGCTACATTTCTATCCCCAACGATATTGAAATAATCTACAACACTATCTAATTCTAAATTTGTCGTTCCTGTACCAAATGCCAATCGTTCTGTTACTTGAGTTATATTGAGAGTATGTTCAACATTAACAGAACGATCGCCGGTGACTACAACATTATCAGTTAAACCAAGATCATGAGAACCAACACCATATTTCCAAATAGTGTTAGCCGCTTGTGTTAAGCCAAGAGCATGATTAGCAGATGCTTCATGGTTAATCGTATTCGGCGTTAGATATAAGACTGAAGCATATTGTCGAATGACTTTTATATTGCCAGTTGTTTCTTGACCGGCTACTTCAGTATATTGAGTTGTTAATCTCATTTGAATTCAAGACCGAATTGAGCGGAATTTATCGTTGCTGAATTCCAAGAAGAAGATGTATCTGGATTTTGTTCAGATACATAAGTTAGAGTAGTATAGGTCGAATTACCACCAGTATTGATAGCTATATTCGAACTTACATTTGTTGTGACGCCAGAGATAGTTACAACAGCGACATTTTGAGCGTCGTTAGAAGATGCCACACTATTTACCATGATACCAGCAATTGTATCAAAATCAAGTGTTGCATCATAATTAGCTACAAGACGAGTACCAGATGAGACAGTAGCTGCGTAGGTAGTGTCATCATCAACTTGAGTCTCATCGATATCCGTATAAGAGCCTGAGTCAAAGTTATTTGTGTCGCCAGCGGCATTTGGTCGAATAGTATGTACACGTGTTATACCAAGAAAATCATTATTATCTGATCCAGATCCATCGCAGATATACATATCGTCGTACCAAAAATTATCACTCACAATCTCTAGATTATTATAGTAACCAAGAGATCCAGCTTGTGTATCTAGGCCGGAACCAGAAAGAATAGTTGCCCCATTTACTCGTACCTCATAAGACCCTGCTGAATTATCGCAGACTCCTTTCATTTCGATATAATTCCATCGAAATGGATCAATATTAAATCTATTAGAAAGTTCAAGTAAAGTTGTGCCTCTATAGACACCTAAATTATTACCATTCATATACAACACGAGTGAATCAGTTGTATTCTCACGAAACGTAAATAATCGTTGAATCTGTCCATTCTGAAGATCAACTGTATCTTGAACTCTGATTGCACATCCAACTATCAACGTAGAATTTGTTGTAAAGTTTGGAGTCGTCATATAGAAACTGGACGAACCACTTTCAAATGCAAACCCTGTACGACCAGTCTCGATATCTCCAGAGGAAGCAAACCCAGTTGTGGCCCATTTCCTTCCTGTAATAGCAGTAGGCGCAGGAGGGCTCCCTGTTGTATTTCCATACATATCGAACCCGTCCAACCATATCAAAGCCATTAGAGCATCTCCACTCCGAATCGAGCACCTTGCATCAATGAAGTATTCCAAGAATTATCATCAGGGTCTTTATCAAAGATTTCAGTGTGTGTAAGCACATTATCTAAGCCTGCTGGACAATTTAAAGAACTCTCATTTATTGTTCCAGTGCCTTGTTGCGATACGTGTTTATATCCTATACCTTTATTAGCATCAAGAATAGTTTCAGTAGAAACCATTATTCCTTTTACATCAAGCGATCCTGCTGCTGATGTATACTCAAAGATCTGTTGATTTCCAGAAGTGTTAGTATAGATAAATGAGTCATCATCTCTTTCGGCCTCATCTACTTCTTCATATAGATTTGAAGCACTATTAGCTGTCCAGTTTCCACTAGCATCTCCGTTTGGTCGAAGATCTTTTACTGTGCAATCTCCTAAGATATCGTTATTATCTCCTGTTGATCCATCACAAATATACATATCATCATATGAGATATCTACTGTGCCTGCTACCCCAACTAATACTACACTTGTATAGTAATTTAAACTGCCGAATTGAGTATCAACACCTGTGCCTGACATTACAGATGCTCCATCTAATTCAACATCATATGTTCCACTTGAATTATCGCAGTAAACTTTAAACTCTAAATAATACCACGTATCAGATGTCAATCCCAAACCACTTGTTGAATTGACTGTAGAGTTATTTAAAACTACTCTTAAGTCAGTATTACCCGTCACCCAGACATCCATTGAGCTATATCCAATGGTAGCACCGTCAAGAGATGGAACCCTGAATGAGAGCAAAGAGTAACTTGCCTCAGATGTTGAAGAAAGTTTAAAAGCTATACCACAGATCAAGGTACGATTAGATGTTAGCGCAGGAGTAGCGATTACATTTCCGACGGTTGTTAGAGTGATGCATTTCAAACCAGAGAAACGGCCTTCGTTAATAGTCATAGTATCTTCGTTCTCAACATTATATTTAGAACGTAAGACACCTGCCGGGCTCGGCGCAGCATTCACCGACCCATAAGATTCGAAGCCATCAACCCATAGAAGTGCCATGTGGCTGACCTCCAAGATACGAGGGTACCGGATTGTACCCTCGTGTAGTCAAAGTTAAGATCAACCGCTAATAGTATAAGTGACTTTCAGAGTGTCACCATTCGACGTAGCCACAACAGAAGAGAAAGCTGCCGTCGACCAGAGCGTACCAGTAGTACCTGTGGTTTTCACGTTGTTGCTAGAAACAAAGATACCTTTGACATTTCCAGACGCGTTAATCGAGAAATCAGCGGTTGTGCTGTTGCTGATCGATCGACTAGACGCGGCGTCTTCATCCCATTCAACACGGTTAGCTTCAGTGTAACTAGTGAATTCGGTCCAACCAGCGTGACTTGACAGCGTATCTGCATCAGCAAATGCGGACCATCCACTATTGTCAACAAGGCCGATATACCACGTGGTCACTTGCGAACTTGCATGAAACTGAGCGTCTAGAAGGTGATTCATACCTTCATCAACAATACCATTCGGGAACTCATAGATGCCCTTCAGCTTGCCTTCGGCGTCCCGGTGCTCGACGACAAATTTACCTTTAACAGGGAGCTTAGTCTTGGTCATTTTTTACCTCATTCTTCGAAGTCGACCCAAATTTATAGTTCCGCGTCTCAACTCACGTTGAAGACCGCGTCCGATCTCGCGCACCGTTTGCCGCGAGCTATCGCCACCTTGAACCGTGACATGTACATCTCCAACAGTTGTCACAGAACCACCTTCATTACGATAAACAGGTCTTATACCTTGATTTATCGCATTTAACTGAGAGAAGAACCTCCGTGAGCTTCTACTATTCACCACAAATTCACCGCGACTTAACATCGCAGGAATACTGTCCATTCCTCGTGGAAAGCTCGCCAATCTTCCTAACCCACCTCCACGAAAATACTGCATACCTCCAGCAGCATTACCAGCAGCGGTTTGAGGTGCAGCCCCACCTCCACCAGCTTGTGCTGCCGCTTTAGCAGCCGCTTGAGCTTCCTCCTTTAATGCTTTCATTGCTATAGTGGCATTGTTAATTCCTTTAACAGCACTGTTAGCACTAGGTCCAACGGAACCAATAGCTGTTGCTGTATCGGTAGCGGCTGTTCTTGTACCATCAAGAGCAGGATTTAAGATAGTATCTATTGTTGTTCCTGCGCTACCTAAATTCTCCAAAGTAGTTTGTGTGCTATCTTTAATGAGCACAGCTGCTCTGGCACTTTGTTCTAACGGATCAACATATTGCTCAGCAATTGGGACCTTTGGCTCTAATTCTTCAAGATCTTTTGAAGCGTCTTTAAGATTCTTTAATTCACCTTGAGTTTGTCGAACTAAATCAAAGAGCCCTTCTAATGCTGCTTTTTGTTCTGCAGAGACATTACCTGCTCCTAATGCTTGTTTTAGTCTCTCTTGAAAACCTTTTATATCTTCTTCAGGTATTAACTCTTCGGCATCTAATTTCTCCTTCATATCTTCCAACTCTTTTACGAAGGTTCGAAGTGGATTCTGAGTTTTGGCCATTGATTCACGTACAGAGTCCGAAAATTTACTGGCAGCTTCTTCACCTTGAGCAAACAATAGTAATGAAGTATGGAGAGAGTTATAGAATCCAATACCGATTTCAGACGCTGCCTTTTGTTTATCAATATAAAGATCAGCATCTTGCCTCAAAGCATCCCATGCGTTACCACCAAGAGTTTTTATCCGTTGTTGAGCATCGGCTAAGTCTTGTGATCGTGTTGCCGCTTCAGCTAAAACATCTTTAGCTTTTTGCACATTCTTTGTATATAGAGCTGTATCAGCTTGAGTCGCAGGATCAAAAGGAACTCCAAGTGCTTCAGCATCTGCTCTTACGTCTCGATCACCTAAATCAGCTTCGGCATTAAACCTAAAAGTCTTAGCTTGTAACCTACGTTGCAATGAATCAACAGCCCGAGCCCAATCAAATTTAGCCTCAGTTAAACCTCTTTCAATACGGTTTTTTAGAAGAGAAACATTCGCTTCAGGGAATAAACTATCAATAAATCTTTGCTGACGAACAGACGGAGCTAACTCCTTAAGTCTCTGCTCTAAGAACTCGATTTCATTTGCTAAGAGTTCTTTTTCTTCAGCGGTACCTCTAGCTGCTATCTCACCACGCTTCTCTAGAAGCTTATTCAACTGTCGTTCTGTCTGCTCAAACTGATCGCGTTGACCTTTGAGCTTATTGTATTCCCTACCTACACTATCAACTTGGTTCCTAGCATTTTTACCCCAAGTATCATAAGCTTTTTTAGAAGTCTCTAACGACTCAATAACTCCTTCAGCCGCATCTCTAGCTTGACGACTAGTCCTTGGATCACCAGCCAAACTCTTTGCTTGACGGAATCCTTCTTCTGCCCTTTTAGCTTGTGCAGCTGCTTCATCACGCGCCTCTTTACTCAGGCCAATCTTATTGATCTGGGCTCGGGCCTCCCAAAGATCCTTTTGAGCCCGTTCCATGATCTTTTTAACTTTTGTGGCTTGATCATCATACTTTTCAAGCTCTTGAGCAAAGCGTTCATCTGAAATTTGCCTATCAATATCAGCAATTTTACTACGTGACTCAGCATAATCTTTGCCAATGTTCTTAACAAAATCACCGAGCGGCTTAATTGCTTTTGTATAAGAGTCCGTAAGACTTCTAACAAATCCTTTGAATTGTGCTGTAGCTTGACTTTGTTGACTGCTAATATTAGTGTAGAATTTATTGTATTCTACAGTTTGCTCAGCTAACGACTGAAATAGAGCCTGCTCTTGCTTTTTAAATTCATCACTACTAAAACGAGTGAATTCGGTTCGTCGTTCTCGTAATCGTTTGTCCTGATCTTCTAAAGCTTTGGTTACAAGTCTTTGTCTAGTGGTAGTTTCATCTGTTGCCGCAGTAATAGCCTTAACAAAACCACTAACTGATCCTGTAAGCTTACCAGCAAAATTCAATAGATTAGTAATGATAGGTTGAGCAGCTGTTCCAAGTTCAATCAAAGCATTCTTTAATTTATTGGTCGCAATAACCATTTGCTGAACTTGACTGGCTTGAAAACCTTCAAATGCTTCAGCAGCTCGGGTCGCAGAATTATTTATCTGATCAAGGGTAACAGCCATACGTTCACCATTGTCAGACGTTATACTTAAGACACCAGTCAGTGCTCTGACTCTATTGAAGTATTTCGTTAATTCTGTAGTACTGCCTTTTGTTTCACCAATTAACTTATTCAGTACACCAGATATACCACCAAATGCTTGGATAGCGGCCGGGCCATCCTCAACTCCCCACTGACGAAACTTCTGCTGCATAGCTTCAGTGGGTTTAATGATTTTCTGAAGAACAGCACGTAACTGAGTAATAGCTGTGTCAGCACGAACACCCTGCTGAGTCATAGTAGCAATGGACGCTGCAACTTCGTTCCATTCGACTCCCATTTGAGCTGCGAGAGGAGTCACACGACCAATGATATCTGCGATATCTTCAAGTTTAAAACGGCCAACATTAACCGCTTCAAACAAACTGCCACTGATTCGCTCTACATCTTCAATACTCTTTCCATAACTGTTAAATACTGAGGATAAAGCATCTACAGCATCGCCTGTAGAAGCTACGGTTGTAATAGCAAGTTTCTGAGCCTCTTCCAAGAAGATAAAAGCTTCTCCAGCTCCAACAACTTGGTTAGACAGAACTTGATAAAAACCGCGCGCAGTGTCAGCAGCACCAGTACCTAAAGAAGAAGAAAGTTCAAGAACTTTTGCAGAGAGCTGCTCGTTTGTAAGAGCTAATGTACCAGCAATAGTTTGAATTTCAGCAATTGCTAACTGAAATTCTTTTGCAGAAGATACAGCTTCTGTAAATGATTGTCGGAGTAAGTTAATGGCTCCGATCATTGCCCGTAAAGCAGCTATACGAGCGAAACTTTGAAACAGACTTTTTACTCTGGCACCTAAACTATTGAAAGACTGACTTACATTATCTATGATGCCACGTAAACGCGCAAATCTTCCTTGTGATCGCTGAGCCCCAGCCACCAGTTGATCCAGACTAGATACAGCTTGCTTCGCACCATTTGCAAACTGTACCATTACTGAAGTGGCTTTCTTTGCACCTCCACCTACATTTGAATTATTGAGCCTGACACCAGCCTGCCCTAACTGATGAAGAGCATCAGCGGCACCATCTATAGCACTAGCCAATGAGTTTAGTTCACTTATGGCATCGCTGGCATCTAATCCGACTTTTTGAAATAGACTCATTTTCTCAACCTAGGTATTTAGTAAGGTCTGGAAGTTTGAACGTCGTTAAGTGTGCAGCCCATGCTGCGGCCCCTTTATCTTGAAAATGATAAGGAGTTCTCCTGACAAAATTAGAGAAAGGTTTAGGAGGCAAACCTGCTACAGCTCGATTGTACTCGTTATACTCTAAATATCTCAGAGTCGAAGAGTAGATAAAGTAAGGCTGACCTGTTGTACTTGGAAAGAAACCACTACCGCTTCCTGTAGATAGACCTAGTGGTTCTCGATCCTTTCGACTGAGTTGAGGGCCGTAAGGAATAGATGTTCCAAGTTCTCTTGCAAGCTTTTGAAAAGTCGCTCTAGAAGCTTTAGACCATGTTGGGATGATAGCTAAAACAGTAGCACCTAGCCATTTAACGCCGCCCCGTTTAACAAAGTCATTAAGATACCGATTTAATTCTGCTTTGGCTCCTTCAGCGTCAAATTTGAAATCGCCACCGCTTAAAGTGAACCTTATACTCATACTACTATCGGTTGTTTTTGACTCTCTTCATATTGGCAGAGTTGTTCAAAAGCTAACATTTTTGCTTGAGTCACCGGATTATTATCTTCCCAACGATCTTTCACATCTGGGGGTTTTACCCCCAGACGTGTACATGCACACCAGATCAAGAACTCCTCTGTTCTGTTACTCGGCCAGAGGATTCGCTTGCTTCCGTCGCCTGACCAAGTAGAAAAGCCGCTCGCGCCGCCGCCATCTTCTGCTCATCCAAACAATTTGCTTGCATTACAGTGACAGTGATTCGCTGAGTTTCAATTTCAGAGAGGCCAGCAGCTTGCAACTCTTTATCCCACTTAAGCCAGCTAGAAGGATCACTAAGACTTACTGTATCCCATTCAATCTCACTAGGCTCCAATGCCTTAACAACAAGATACGCCATCCGTAGATTCTGATAGTGACTCAAAAGTTGCTGATAGCTTTCATCTTTCGTATCAGGCTTATACCCATCCTTGGTCCTAATACCTGGAGCCTTTGGCTCAGGAACCAGAGCATCAAACTCGTCAAAGTTTCGAACAGTTTCAGCTCGAAAAACAAGATCACCATAAGGGCGAGGAATCACAACGATTTCTTCATTTGGGCCCTTAATCTCTACACCACCAATTTTCATTTCAATTCTCCAGAGGCAGAAAGGAAAGAGTGGCCGAGCGAACTCGGCCACCCGAGGAACTCATTACGCACATTCAGCATCGTTTGACCGCGTAACGGTCGCGTTACTGACGTTACACTGACCAGACACAGAAATCGTCGCTGCACCAAGGTCATAATCCAACTGCTCCCAACGGAAGTCAGGAAGCAAGACATCTTCATCTTCATCAGTGCCACAAGGCACACAATGCTTAAGAAGCATATCAACAGCATAAGGCTCACACAAGTCAGCGGAACTAGACACCCACTCACTTGCATTGTTAATACCTTTGATTGCGTCTACAGGAGTCACATCTTCACCAGACGATGCACGAACATACTCGTACACAAACTCTAGAGACACTTCAACAGGTTGTTCATCACCCTCCTTAACCGTGTCAAGATTACCTCGATCTCGTAGGTATTCATACTCCTTCTTCTCAGAGTATGTGACATTCCCTTCACCAACCTTAACTTCAATCCGTTGATTTATAAAAGTAACAGCATTCTCAGAGTTACCACTGTTATAGCTCCCGGCCCCAAGCACAGGAGAAATGGTAACACAAGTCGTGGTATTGCTAGACGGATCACGAGCAGTAACAGTATGCACAGTATTGACAGTTTCACCGTCTAAATACAAGCGGGCACCGACCGGGACCTGATCGTTGACCGTAGTATTCAAAACGACGTTATTGATATTGATCGTAGCGTCATTCTGCGAACCGTTAGCAGACAGCGTGGCAGTGCCAGCAAGACCATCTTGGACGTAAATCGTTACGTCTCGAAGTTCGATTCGGGCCATTTTAAGCCTCCGTTTATTGTTAAGAACTTAACGTCAATTCATACATCGCATCTAATTCAGCTTGTGTCACTCGGACATCCTTACTTATTTGTCCAAATAGATACGATCTGACCGCGTCAGCAGCGTTTTTCTTAACCCTCAAACAATCAATAAGAGTCTGGTCGTCAACAGATTCTATTCCAAACCTATAAATAGGGATGGGTTCAAGCATCTCTTTCTGGAATTCACCAAGCCACTTTAGATGTCTATAGGCGTCCGCACCGTCCATATCCATGAGTGCTGTGAATAGAAAGTTAATAGCTACTTCAACAGTATAGAAATCACGACTCTGCTCCTTGATGAAAGGACCAGTCATACGCATTTCAACGTGATCTTCCCATATCTCATCTTCAGTTCTCTCCTTGATACCTTCAATGAGGTATGGTAAATTTAGCCCTGAAGCCACTGGTTCAAAGTGCTTGGCAACTGAGATAAAAATCCACCGCGCGAGGTTCTCATCCATTGCTCACTCCAGTTATACAATCGACGGTGTCGCCGTTTGTGTCAAATTAAGTGTATCAGTATTGTAATTTCGTCGGTGCTGTTCAGGAACAACACCAGCAATAAGCTTACCTACGATAAGCCATGCTGTTTTCTGTTCGTATTCCTCAATAGATTTTATATCATATCGACGATCATCATAAATGATCCAATCGTCCTTCATGAGTTCTAAGGTAGAAGGTACGTCACGTCGATCAACGATGAATACGCGGTCGCCCATGTCAAAGGTGCCGCCTTGAACGATCTTCTTATTGGCCGAGATCAATGAGATACTTTGAATAACGTGTCTCATGATGCGTACAGGTAAAACCACTGCTCGTTTGATCTCGTATGAAGAGGCATTATATGTTTTTGTACCTGAGTCGAGATTTGTAGAGGCGTCAAGCAACTTGTAGATTGTAATGCTTCCGCCATACTCTCGTTTCAAAGTGTAGATATTCTGTCGGATGAAGCGAATCAGATTGTAATTAGTGCTCACAGTCTTCACCCTTTGTTCGACAACTATGACACATTTGAATAAGCGATGACACTAGTTTCATTTGTTGTGTATTGGCCGCAATAACAGTAATATTTTCTTTGACAAGGCTCACAAGTGTCTCTTGCTGGTATTTTTCAAGTGAATCTATACGTGCAACTAAACTATCTTCTCGTTTCCAGTCTCGCCAAATGAAAAAGAGAACGATCCCAATTAAAGGGCCAAAGTCTCTTAGAATTTCAGACCATGTATTAACAGACATTATAATCCTGCGGCAGAGATGGCAAAATTGTCATTAAGTTTATCATCTAATGAGGCCTCACCAGGGGTACTTTCAAGACCCATAGCGTCACGAGTTTGTTGAGCACTAAGAGGTTTACCTGGATTAACCAAACCGGCTGAGTTCTGAGCAATTATCTGAACATTATTTGGATTGAGAATGCCACTTTCCATATCAAAAAGATTGTTGTTGGCACCCGCTAATCTAACAGCATAACTTCCATCTTCAAAGGTCACACTATATCCATTTATTATCTGTACTGTTCGTGCAAAGGTTGTGCCAGCAACTTCAAACTCAGTATTGTGAGCAAAAGTATCCTCACAAACAATATGATCTTCATTGTCCATGAGGGCACCAAGTTCAACTTTAAAAGCAGCCACGTCCAACTCGTACAGGTTACCAGTGACATGAGTCAAATCTGCTTTTGGAATAGATATTACTTTGGTGGCACAGTCTAGTGAGATAGCCACAATCTGACCTCATTCGTCGTCTGGTTGCGTCGGCCCAGTACCGTGCTTATTGACTAAGCTTCGATAAATCAAGCCTTTATGTTGTACCACTTCTTGCTGAAGTGAGAAAATCATTGTGCGAAGTTCATTTATAGCATGATGGATTTCATCAAATTTCTTACCATGATGCTCTAAAGTTTGACCAATTGCTTCTGCATTACGGGCGCTGAGAGGAGGAGGTGAATCTGTCATTAAGTTTCCTTATTCGTCTCGAACCATAGGAGCTGTTAAAGATAACCCTGCTGAAGTTATCGTACCTGATAAAGTTGCCTCTTTGTGATATGGACTAGTTGAGCCTTGACGTGCCCAACCTATGACCGGTTGATTAGCGGTATAGTTGAAATCATCAACGACTAATCCAGCCGCATTAGTTGTCTGTGATGCTGGATCTAAGATAGTGGTTCCTACAGGGAGTGGCCCTCCTGAGGCAGCCGTTAAATAAACTCGTACTCCAGAGATATTTGCGCTGTTGGTTGTATCGTATGCTCTAATCGATATTGAAACCGAATTTGTTATCTCAACTGCTCCTGGAGAGTTATTTGAATTCCACTTTGTGCTGGGATTCCCTCCATTCGCAGAAACATTTACCTTTGCTCCAGTGTAGATAAAGAAAATTGCATCTGCGGAAGAGTTGGCTGTCCAAGTTCCTGAACTCTTTGTGGATAAATTCCCTGCATGACTTGGAGACGAATCATCGGTTCCTACATTGATATAGTTTCCTGTGTTTCCTCCGTCGTATTCCAATGCTAGTACGTACTTAGTGCCGCTTGTTAATGTAACACCCTCTTCAAATTCAAAGTTAATTAACCGTCCATCTGTGGTTATATGGACGTCTTCTACATTAACAGTATTTGAAGTAGCTAAAGCACTACCAGTTGGGATACTACTTGTGCCGTACGTCCCACTATGAGCATATAAATAGGCAGTTATATTTCCTGTCGGATTTAATGTTCTCGATAACCAGAAACTAGCGGATGTTAGAACATTACCACCACCATTAAATGATTGTGCAACCCCATTAACTGTTCCATTACCTAGAGTTTGATTCGCACTTTGATTCGATACTGCGTAGCTATCTTCAGTAGTTGCTGCTGATGAGTTCTCAAGATGCCATTGTGGATACCCTGGAGAATCGGAATGTCCAAAATAGTCAAAGTCATTTATCGTGTAATTACCGGATGATGGGAAATGAGTATGAGCTTCTACAGCACCAGAAATGTAAGAATCTGCTGGATTTAAAACTAAGTTATTTCCAGTTATCCAGTTTATTGAGGCTCGAATATAGTAAAGTTCTCTTGATTTCACATTTTGAGTAGAGCTTGATTGATATGCATACTGTGTCCAATCAGATGGTATTGCAAAGTTTATCTCACCTTGACCATTTACTGTTAAGTTAGATGTTTCATCTGATAGTATGTAAGGACCTAAATCAGCCCAAGCCGATCCATTCCAATAATCCCAATCCCATACTCCTGTATTATAAGAACCACTATTTATATTTACAGATAAAGTTGTGTATCTTCCACGACTACCCCAAGCTATCGCTTCATTTTCAAACTGCATTACGAAACTAAAAGTTGAGACATCTGACTCATCATTAAAGAACTCAGTCATATTGAGGATGTTTTTACCTTGCCAGTAATTAACCCCAGCATGATCAAATCTTCGTTTTGAAGTATCTCCAGATGCAATATATGTCGTAAACTCGTGGGCGTGACTTGATGTTATCTCTGCTCCTCTATCCATAGGAGCAATAATACGATTGTTCAAGAATTCAGCGTTATTTGACTGAACTTCATCGCAATTAAGAAATGTACATCCAATTGCTTTTTGAGTAGAGGCACCAGAAAGCTTTAAGTTTGAGCCACCTTCGAATGTTGTCCCGTATAGATAACATGAGTCAATGTTAGCAGTATCGGTTTCTGCATCGAAAATAAATCCATCTAATTGGCTTGATATAATACCGCCAAGAATCCCTTGCCTCTCATCTCCAGTACCGACTACAGATCCAAGCTGAAAATCAGTCGTTCCTGTGCTATTTCCAACGAGTTTAAACCCTCTACGTTCATGTAAATGCCAGCCCCATTGACCTACTTTATCACCAGTGCCCCAATCCTCAGGAGGTGGCCCGCCCCAATAGTCAGGTAAGAATATTTTTGCATCAGAGGAGTCGGTGAAATTTACGCTGCTTGTGCCCGCTGAATCACCAAATACAAGATTCCCACTTAAAAAGTAAACTCCTTTTTTCTTATCATAGTTAAAAATCCCATATTTATTTGTCGGGTCATCATCAGCAGCAGCAATCTCCTTAAATCCTTGGCCAACAATATCTGGTGTGCCAGTTATCGTTAGGCCATCTCCATAACGAATAGCATCAACAAATATATTTGCTGCTCTGGCAGGTTTTGTATGCATATTAACTGTAATACCAAACAAGTACAAATCTTGCATATTTACAGATGCACCGACCCCACCTCCTGTAGTCCAAAATCTATCTTGTGTATTGTGTGTACATTTTACAATGTAGAGATTCCAACCTTCATCTAAACCAGCATCAGGACCGGCCATGTACCATTCAGCCCCATTATTGTTTGTATCTTCTACACAAACTCGAATGGCTCCATTTTCAGTTTTTTCATACTTACTTAACTCAGTGAAACGAGCCCAAATCCGTAAGTATTTACCTTCCATGTTAATACTACTATTGGCAGTAAAATAAACCCGTGAAAGTCCTGTGGATTTTGATTGCGCAGCATAACATCCATTTCCTTCCCAGGCTTGAGCTGTATCAACACCATGACCAGCAGCTAGATTATCGCCGCCCCAACCGGTAGCTGTGTCAGCATCACTGATCTCTGTCAAGTTACTTGTAATTGTAAGGGCCATTACTCATCACTTACCATAGGAGCTGTTATTGAAAGTCCGTCGCTTGTAATCGTCCCTGACACAAGTGTTTCCTTATATAGAGGTGATGTAGAGCTTCGCCTAACTCGACCTTCTATTGGTTGATTACCAGTATAATTAAAATTGTCGGATACTACCCCGTTAGAATCAGTTAGCTGTGATTCAGGGTCTAGAATTGGATCTCCCTCTGTAAGAGAGCCGCCAGAAGCTGCCCATAGATAGACCCTTGCATTCTGAAGATTTGCACTGTTTGCGGCATCAATAACTTTAACAGAGACTGTTACAGTGTTCTCAATAATAGTCGCTCCAGGTGGAACACCAGTGTTATTATATGTTCCTGGATTACCGCCAGTTGCAGCGACAGTGACAATACCTCCAGTATAAATGTAGAAAATTGCATCTTCTGAACTATTAGCTGTCCACGTGCCCGAACTCTTGGTTGAGAAATTACCATTATGAGACGGGGAAGATGTATCTGTTCCTACATTGACGTAGTTACCAGTATTCCCTCCATCATATTCAATGGTAAATACATAGTTCGTTGTATTTACAAGAGTATATTCGTCTTTAAATTCAAAGTCAATTAGCTCCAGGGATGTCGTTAAATCAGAAACATCAAAATTTTCTGATGTTGCTAATGCATTTCCTGTCGGAATACTACTGGTTCCTAATGTACCACTATGAGCGTAAATCTTTGCAACAGCATTACCATTCGGTGTTCCTGTTTTAGAAAGCTGAACACGTACATTAGCTAAGACGCCGCCAGCACCAGTAAATGATTGCCCAACTCCATTATAGGTTCCGTTACCTAGGGCTTGTAGAGTGTCTTGATTAGCTGTGGTGTAGCTGTTCTCGGTTGTCGCATCGTTTGAGTTTTCAACATGGTACTGTGGAAACCCAGGTGAAGAAGGATGACCGTAGAAATTCAAGTTATTTGCATTAACTGTACCTGTAGAGGGAGCATGAGTATGATATTCAATAGTGTCTCCAACTACACCACCTTTAAGATAAGGCGTTTGTGTCCATGTGCCGCCTGTCGTAACTCGTGCTCGAACTTGATATGTTTCCTCTTCACGTTTAATTCTTATTTTTGCCCAATCCTCAGGGATATTCCATGTTACACTATTTATCCCCACATTATTAAATGTATTTGTACCATCAACAAGATCATAACTACTTAGACTTGTCCAGGAAGACCCATTGTAATACTCCCATACAACTGATAGTCCGATACGAGCCACCCCTACATTTATCGTAAGTCTTCCAAAAGGTTTTCGATATGCAAAAGTACAGTATTCATTTACAGATGGAGTACCAGTAAAAGGCGAATAGTTAAGTGTACCAGTTAATCCTCTATTAAACTGTTCTACCCAATTCTGATATGATTCTGGTATGTAACACCAGTGTTGATCAATTGCTTTATTGTCTGTTCCTCCCGCAATAAAGTCAACATTCTCTACATTAGTTGAACTGACTAACTCAACACCTCGGTAAGTTGGTGCAATTACTCTATTATTTAGAAACTCAATCGTATTAGGTTGAATTTCTTCGCAATCATTAAACTCACATCCAATGACTTTCTGTGTCGATGCACCTGAAAATTTCATGGTACCAGCACCTTGAAATTTGACTCCGTATAGGTAGCAACTATCAATGTTGGCGGTGTCAGTCTCAGCATCGAAAAAGAAATTGTCTCTTTGACTAAAGATTGCGCCTCCGAGAATGCCCTGTCGATCGTCTCCAGTCCCAATTACTGTCCCTAGTTGAAAATCTGTTGTTCCAGTTGAGTTACCTACTAACTCAAAACCTACTCGATCATCAAGAGAAGAGCCATATCCAAGACGTGTAAATGGGTTATTACCATCCTGATAAATAAGATGATTCTCTTCTACAATTATTTTTGTGTTCTTACTGTCAGTGAAATTGACACTATTTGTTCCAGCAGAATCACCAAAAACAAGTTTCCCTGTTAAACCATATCCAACACCTTTGAGCGGTCGAAAGACCCCATATTTATTAGCAGTCGCATCATCGGCTTTAGCTATCTCTGCGAAACCATCTCCAGCAGTGGCACAAGTACCAGTTATAGTTAAACCATCTCCATAACGAATAGCATCTATAAATAGATTATTTGCCCTTGCAGGTAGTGTATGCATATTTATGGACATACCTACCTTTTGAATCACTGCTGTATTCGGAGAAGTGGCTGATGTGTTATCAAAAGGCAACGATGTATCAATGACAAAATATTGCCAAGCTTCATCTATCGCTCCATAACCTCCTACTGCCCATTCACCCCAGTTCGCAGAAGAATCTTCAACATAGACAGCAATGCCCATATCATCTGTATCTTCATACTTAGATAACTCTGTGAATCTGGCCCAAACACGGAGAATTTCAGATGTGAGATTCTGTGTATTACTACTTCCTAGATTGTAATACATTCTTGCCACACCAGTTGATTTTATTTTTCCAGCATAGCACCCATTACCTTCAATAAATTGGTCAGTATCAACATCGTGTCCATTAGCTATATTTTCAACTTCCCAGTTAGTGGCCGTATCGCCATCAGTTATCTCAGTGAGATTGCTGGTAATAGTTAAAGCCATATTTGTGCTCCAAATTCCTTTGGTATAGCTACACGAGTCTGTAAGTCCGAGATCCTGTTCTATACGGACTTTTCGTTTTTTACCTTTCGGCATATGTGAAAAGCCCTTCCTGATGGGCCTCTATATAGAGGCCCATCAGAGTCAAATTTACTCGTCAGAGGTACGAATGGCCGTCGCACTACCTCCTGTGGAGCCAAGCGTACCAGTAGTCTCAAAAGTCTTAATTGGGCTGGCACCTCCATCACGAACACGAATGAATAGAGTACGGTCAGCATTGTAAACCGTAGTAAATGTCTCATTGTTCGTGGTAGCCAGCTTATCAATGTAAGACAAGAAGATGTTGTTACCGGCTGTTGCATCATCCGGGTTACTGAAATCAGTAGGAGCGATCGTAAATCCATCATCACCATCATGAGCAGTATACGGAACTAGCCTATAGCGACCGTCATCCAACTGAATTCGTAGATTACCAGTAGATGGCGTATCAGCAGGGATGTTACCAGTGCCAACATTGACAGTGGTTTCAGACGTTCCAGAGAGCGTTGTCCCTAATGTCATCTGATCATAGTCAATATTACCCGCATCATCATTAGTCACAAGGACTCTGTCTTCACCAGTGTAAAGACCAAACACAGTGAATGTCACGTTATTCGGAGGAGTATGTTGCACATTGTCAAGATCAAAGAGTTTATCAGCAGATCCGACATCAGTGTCTTCAATACCTAAACCATAAGCACCAATGATTGCTGAGCCAGTAGATTGACCGACAAATGGAGTAGAAATCGGTCGCTCAGTATATGTTCCATTGGTTGTAACAGTATTAGAGCTAGTTCCACCAGTAATCACTTGGTCATCAGTAGGTGGTACCCCAGTTAATATCTGAATCCAAATCTTCGTGGCAGCAGTCGTACTATCAATCGCCAGCATCTGTCCTGTGCCACCAGACCAACTAACAGCTTCTACAGCACACATTGTTCCAGAGGCACCATCGACTGGAACCTGATGCGTAATACCACGGAAAAGTTCCCCGTTCAGACCGTAGAGAGTACTAGCTGAACCATCTCGGGTCAACCATTTCATTCTCTCATAAAAATCATTGATCGAGTGATTACCCGTGTCGACATTCCATTCAGAGTAGAAATACTCATCACTTCCATTTCCAGTAATATCGATCCCAATGTATCCTTCAGTTGTATTATCAATGGTTGTCCAACCAGCTACCGTTCCAATAGCCGTTGCATTATTCAAATCAGTTGTATCAGTCAATGCCAACACATTATTACCACGCGCAGTACCATTGATTTTGAATTCACTGTAAGTATTACCAAAGGTACGAGAGGTACCAATTAGTCGACGACCATCGATATCAGCTCCACTATCTCTAGTAGGAATCATGAATCGGTGACTAATACCGTTAGCTGTGTCAGCATTCAGACCGCCGCCGCCAAAGTTCCACCAATCATCAGACAGAACCGCACCGTCCTGTATAATTTGAATCTGCACATCACTGTTACCGTAATTAACAATCCCATCCCAATAGGCTTCTGTCCCACCGGTTCCTTGGATGATAGATCCGTCATAAAGATGTTCAGATTCGTTATTGGTAATATTGAACCCGTTCTTCAAAGTGATAATATTATCCGTTGATCGCTCAGATGGAGTCGGATCAGTGATATCAAGCTCATCATCGCCTGAACTTACTTCCTGATCAGCAAAATCTTGTAACCAACGGTGAAATTGAATAACAGTAGCATAAGTAGGAGACGAGCCACCGTGATCATCTCCAATGTACCGAATATTACCTGTGGAACGCTGGATTGTCCAGTCGCCGTCTACCATAGCCATGTCAGTAATTCCTTATTAGGTTATATTTATTGAACTTAGTTTACCCGCTGTGTATGTAAATGTCGCGGTTTTTCCGTCTTTCGAATTGTAAATAGTATTCAGCTTACCTGCATTGTAAGTCATTAGAAGGTAGCCGTCATCAGTATTTACGCTGACTAATTTACCAGCATTGTATGTAAAAGTCGTATTGACTTGAAGTTTTATTGTGTCGCTTGGGTCTAACTGATTTATAAACCCGCTCTTGAGAACCAACGCTGGTCTATAAGTCATAGGATGATCCGCTCACCAACTTCAATATCTATGGTATTAGGTGTGACTGCTCGACCAACAACTATCAATACTGAGTTGTTGGTTGTCGGTGGAGTTATCGTAATGTTTCCAGATGTCTCTGACAGGAAATAACTAACGCCAGTTGTTAGATTAGTTGTACCTGCTATACTCGTCCAATTAGCAAGAGTAAGTAAGCCTTCAGTCCTTACTGTTACCGTCTCACCTGCATTAACAGTATCTTCAGCAAAGCCAACTACTTGAGTTCTCAAATAACTTGGACCTGCGTCAGGAGCTGCCTTAGCTGGGCCTGCTTGGTTGTTCGAATTATTTATGTAGACAGGTTGCCCACGTGCTATATTTTCATTGGCTGTTACATCTAACACGTTAGCGTCTGGATCTCCATTTCCAGTCCCTGGAGGATAATAACCATCTAAATCAACATGAACAAAATCGCCAATAGCCATAACCGTTTCAACATTTAATGAACGATCAAATATTGCTTGAGCTTCATGAGAAAGATTCATGGTCGATTGACCAGGATCTTCTGCATGATTATTGTGGCCATTTGCTAAATCATCTAGATCTAATGCATCGATAGCATCATGATTGAAATCCCCAATCCAATCAGCCGTTTGCACTAAACCTAGAGGAGAAGAAAATCCCAATCTTTTCTCTTTTAACGAGCCCACATTCGATAAAGGAACGAATGGAGTCGGAGAACGCATTGGAGATTTGATCATCTATAGACCTGTATATTTAGTTCGGCTCCAGAAGCTTCTTCAATAAATTTAATATCTCTGAGACTTCCAATATACCAGATAGATTCACCGGCATGAATTCGTACTCCAACAGTTGTGGTTGGATCTACACCGTCATCCCTATACCGAACATTTTGATTGAGACATTGAATAAGTGCGACCCTGCCAAGTCCAGTGCTACCCATTCCCATAACAGAGGTTGGAAATAATTGCCGATAGAGTTCCGGCTCAAGAGCTGCATCTATGACGTATGTCGACATTATAGTCTCCAAAAAGAGCCTATATGAGGCGAAAAATCGCCCCATATAGGAGAAAGGTCAAAGATTAGGACAGCAAAACGCAGCCAAGGTTCTCATCGAGCACCTTCACGCCGCATAAGACGTCCATAGTGACGATCGTGCCTTGCGAAGCAATATCGTATTGCATCGTGACACGCATCGACAGATCGTTGTAGCTGCCCACAGCCGACCGAACACCTAGCGAGGGATTCGGAAGAGCCAGAGGACGGCTAACAAGGGCGAGAGCATCCCGATGGAACGCAAGGTTGAATCCACCATGCGGACCTGGAAATGCGTCATCAGCGTCCGACAAAGCGACTGCAAGAGGCCGATCCAGCCAAACCACAACACTGGTCGTGTTGACAGAGTCAACCTCGACAATCGTGTACGTATGGCGAGTGGACGTTCCGAAAGCCAGCATCTGACCAATCACAGGAAGCTTATTCGCCGTGATCGAGTTCAGAGTAATGCCCTTCGCATACCCAACAGCATAATTGCCGCTAACCGTAGCCTTGTTGTAGATATAACCAACTGCATTAGCCGCAACCGTATTCACATATGGCTCATTCAGCGTAATACCAGTAAGGTTATTCGTGGCCTCGGTCAGAGCCGTGATCCAGTGAGGCTGGCCTTCACCAGTCAACCAGACAAAGCAACCGACAAAATCGTTACCAGTCGCGGTACAGGCTTTGTTCCCAGTGTCGCCAGGAGCCGCGCCCTCAGTATGATTACACGTAACCGTATCAGCCTCCGTCCGAGTTCGGTACGGGACGTTCTGATCCATGTAAGTATCGAAACCAAGAATCCGACCAAGTCGAGCTTCCTCCAACGCCGTTCCGCCATCACCACGTTGATTCGCAGCAATGAACAGCTCGGTGGACAGCATACTCGTCTCAGCGGCGGGACACAAAACAAGATTACGCCCAGAAGCGTACGCCTTGTTATTGTTCAGCACCTCACGAGCGCTAAGAGCAAAATCCTTAGCATTGGCACTGGTCATCTCACCCAGCCGACCAACCTTATTACCCCAGAACTCATGGGCCTGCCCAACCAGGACTCGATCAATCGTTCGCGCTACCTGCATCGAGGCAGGCTGCATGAACATCTCGACAAGATCCTTGAAAGACAGCGAAGATTCACTATCCTTAATCGTAAACGTAACGTAAACATGCTGATCCAAGGGGACCTGCACGTTAGTCGCAACAGCATCCTGCGAAACCACGGAATCCGAAGCCACTTTACGCTTAGTCGAAAACTCACCCGGCCTACGAGTGTTCACGACATCACCGTAAGACGCAACCAACGGGCTGAAGTCACGATGAACCAAACGAGCCATGACCATATTCTCTTCGAGAATGGCCAAAGATTCCTGCGCCCACAGCTCAGGGATCAGGGCATCCACATCATTTGCAAAACACAGAGGATAAAGGTTCATTAAAGAACTCCTTATTATTTGTTTGAACTATTTAACTACTCAATCCCAGGTTATAGTAATTTGCCTCAGCCCTGGTTATGAAGCAAAATACCCGGTCTAACCGGTAAGTGACTAGTGGGCGCGGACCACTTTGTCAAGCTCAGTACTTTTTCTTAAGCCCGAGCAATTCTGGATTTTCAGCTCGAATCTTCCGGTATTGTTCCGGTGTAAGGCTGGCAACATCCAGAGGTTGATTTCGATTAGGCATAGAGTCCGCTGATCCGGCCCCAACACCACTAACAACATTGCTCTTGAACAGATTACCATAGAGCTGCTTTAGCTCTTTCATTCTGTCAACAGCCTCTTTTGGTGTTCGGAGTGTACGGATAGGGTTTCCTGTCTTCTCGTCGATATCCTGGAAGTCCACCATTGCAATGAACTTACCAGTGGGTTTTCCTTGCGCATCCACTTCATCCTTTAGCTGAGTAACAGGTCGAAGTAGACTTGCAATTTGTGTTGGTTGAAAAGCATCTGAACTAGCAGCATCTAAAAGAGCCCGATCAATAGTCTCTTCCTGATATTGTTTCTTCCATCTGTCTCGCTCTGCTTTAGTTTGAGCAAGTTCATTTTCATACTTTTCTTTTGTTTGTTTCTTTTCGTACTCAATCTGCTGTTCTTTAGTACGAAAACTAGCTTGTAGATCTTCTAATTCCTTTTCAAGCTGGGCTCGTTCCTCATCAGCTAAATTACGATTTTGCGCCAAGCTTTGATAAGAAGTTTCTAGCTGCTTATATCTATCTTGATGCTGTCTTCGATCATTAGCGAGAAACTTGTTTACTTCCTCCTGTGTAAACAGTCGTTCGTTACCTTGAGACACTGTTTGTTGCTGTTGCTGTTGCTGTTGTTGCTGTTGCTGTTGTTGCTGATCATCGATAATATTTGCAGAGGTTTGATCTCCTGCGCCGTTACCAGTACCGTCATCAAAACACAAAGCAAAACAAACAAACTGAGACTTAAACATGCAATCTCCTAACTTAGTTAGTTCACCCTACGAAGTCTAACTGACCGGTTATCTACAAGATAAGGTACAAGCCATCGCCATACCGTTCCGGTTGGAATACCATACAAAAGGTGTTCCATGCTCAGGTCATCGTTGGCGTAGGTGGTTCCAACGGCTGAGTAACTCTGTCGAATCACACGTAGACTCTCCAAAGCTGTATCGGGGTCAAACCCCTCTAAAAGGGCATACGCTGTTTCATAGCAAGCCCATTCTATTTGATCTGGTACTTCAGTGTCCTTACCACGGGGAAATTCAAGCTCTTGAGCCCTGTCTGCAACAATAATTTCATCTTCTGTCGGTGCATCAGTACTTATGTACCGAGTACCATCAGAGTCATACATAATATCATAGACAGTTGATTTGACACCTTTATAATTCAACCCGTCAATAAGACGGGTAGCTTGAATCAATGCGTTTTCACGTTGTGCTCCCGAAGCCGAATCCCAAGCGTCAGCATACAAACGCTGTGCAAAGTAAGCATTAGCCTCGTTTAAAGTCCCGTAGTAAGCCATTTTCTTTACTCTTTGTAATTCATCACGTCAGTGATCGACGCGGTGTTTCTCATTTTCTTTTCTTTATCGGCTCCAGACTCAACCTTAACATCAACAGGTAGTGCCCTCGTACCGTTAGGATTGTTGGCCCTAATTACTTTCATCGGCTTCAAGTTGATTTTTGGATTTAGTTTATCAACCATTAGTATTCCTCTTCTTCGTCTTCTATTTCTCGACCTTCACCGCGAACAGGTCTTTGTTTATCAGCTTCTAACGTACGATCAACGGCTTCCGCCCGCTCTTGAACTCCTTCATCAGTATCGATGGCCAAATCCGTGACTCCTCTTGCCCCTGCATTTTCAGGAGGTTCAATCGTTCCTTCGACTTCCTCATTTCCTAACGCGCCTGCTCCAGCTTCTGCTAATTTCGCCTTTAAAGCTACTTGCGTCTGAGCCTCTAGAATACGCGTGGCTCGATCAACATGGTCAGCTCTTGCTTGTAAATACTCTTCTTCACTGAATCCAAGAGCAATTGACGCGGTTTGCTCACCGACAAGACCAGCCTCATGAGCACTAATGATAGTATCAGGGTTACTTGTGGTATAGTTTGAACCATCAATTTCAGTGAAAATCGTGTCGATCGTGTCTGAATCAACCTTACCAGAGAGCAAAACCGTGACAATATTCTTTGAAAGCTCTTGCTTAACGGTCTTACCAGGAACAGCATACATAAGACTAGCAAGATCCTGAGCTTCTTTAATTCTGTCAACATCGTCTTTAAGACTGTATCGATCAGGATACTTAACTGTTGCAATTTGTCTTAGAATTGGGTTATTATTTTCGTAAGCTGCCCAGAACTGAGCTACTTTTCGCTCAGCACCCTCCATAACCAACCCAATATACGATAAACCGGCCTCTAAACCTTGATCAGACAGCTTCATAGCCTCTGCTGAGATGGCTCGCTGACCCATTTTATTCTGTACAGCAAGGTTTACAAGTTTACGAATATCATCTTCGAGCTTCTCTTGTAGTTTAAGGGAAGCCATTAGAGGTTCTGGAGATGGGTGGATAAAACCAGGACGTTCTGCTTTTAAATCATAAGCACGACCTTGAGCGGCACCAACGCGAACTTCATTCCCTGGTCGAGTGTTATCAGATGTTACAGTTGTTCCTTCATCTGATACATTCATTTTCAAGTGTTCGCCAACATTACGCATGTCCTTTTGCTCTGTATAGAACGGGAAATTAGCTTTTAATGCGTAAGAAACGTCACTTGAACCAAGATTCAATAGTGCAACTTGGTGTTTGTATACATCTTTTAGTAAACTTCCACCTATATCTAGTACTGTAAATGGAATCCGTTCCAGATCCAAGACTATCGGATCGTCGATTGTCGGATATCCATCAAAGTTAATAGGTAAGCACTCGTCATTAAAAAGCTTCATGTGGACTTTTTCAGTATCAGGGTCTATCCACATAAATCTATAACGAGTATAATCACCGTCTGGTAAAGCGACTCCTAATCCAGTAGATCGATTGTAACTAATTCCTTGATCTCGCAAAAGAATTGCTGAAAATTCACCTGGATCTTCTGGTTTTCGAGGTACCCAGGACAAGATATCTTCTACTTTGTAATGATAGACATAAGGTCTAGCGTCTCCGACGTCTGATAGTGCCTCCCCTTCAATACGAGGCATATCGACATATACACCGACTCGGCCCATCACAAGAAGTTCTGTTAGAACCTCGATGCCGAAGAAGCTCTGCATCGTTGAGCCTTTATTGTCAACTCCACCATCCTCACCTGCTGATGCACGCATGTAAGTTCGACTACCATCACGACGAATAACATCATTAAGACGTTGAAAAATAGAGTTTCGTATGTCATTTATCGCCCCTTTGGCAAAGGTTGGAATAGGTGTAAAGAATTTACGAACTCTGAAATCTTCGTCAGTTTCTCTTTCACTAAATTTCTTTAGATTTCGTTGAACATACCAAGGCCCACCATCATAACAATCACGCCACTCTTGCCAGTACATTTCGTCAATGATATACGACGGATGTCGAACATCAACGATAGGTTTCTTATCTTTATTCGGTGACGGCATATTAAAGTACCTTTTCGGTAATGTCATCTCCCGACACAATACCAGCGGCAAGTGGGAGTGCGATTTCGCAATAGTTTAAGCAATGAGCAAAGTGGTCAGGGCCAGTATTCAAATACGTAGCTTTAGGATTACCTACTTCATCTTTTTCATAAGTACGAACCAAGCTCTTCATGTGCTCACGAAACTCATAGGATATGTCTGCTGGAAGTTGAATTCTACTGGAGTGAAAGCGACCCATAGTAGCATCCAACCAGTTGGTTCTATCAACTGTGACAATAGGTGCATTTGAGTCTTCTTCACTTACTTGTGATTCTTTACCAGTTTGACCTCTACGGTAACGACAAAGATAAGCATAACCAGGAAAACGACGAGCAAAACGTCTTGCATCGTTAATTTGAGGGTCGGCATCGATTACACATGCGAGAATCTGCCATTCTCGCATTAAAAGATCTAAATCCTCAAATCTTTCGCCCGGTAATTTACCTTCCCAAAGGACCTTACCTATTGTAGCCGCATTCAAATCAAGACCAGATGCTTTACCTGATTGTATAAACTCTTCAACAACAACGTGTAAGACTTTACCTTGGTCAACACCCATCACAATACAGCGTTCACCGCCTACCTTAGGTCTTGCATCGCTTTTTGTGTAAGGCGCGTGACTATTAACAGCTTCTTCGAGTTCAGTATCAGTTACTTGACCACCATCTGGTATGAATGGCAGTCCTAATTTTGAATTATTGAATTCAACATTTGCTGCTTCATCTCCCATTCCACGGAAGTAAGCAACAGCTATTTCTTTTGGAGATACGGTATAAGAGTAAAGTTGATTGATATAAAAACTACGGTGATCTTCATCAACCTTGGCTGTAGCTTCCCAAAACCCTGTAGGCCCTAACCAATCGACCTTGTCTTCATGGACAAGAAGACCTCCACACTCCTTACATAGTAAGTGTGATTTGGAAACGTCAGGGTCCGTTATAGACTCCCCACAAATCTTCAAGCAATCAGGAAAAATAAGCTCAGTTGTGCGACTGCATCTAGGGCATTTAAAGTAAAAATGCTCCTGCGATCCTTGCTCATACAGTAAATGGATACCGCGTCTTGGTATTGTGGGTGTCGATATCGCAATCACATTCTTATGAATCTGACCCGATAAACGCTCTAATGCCAACCAAATCTGCTTCTGATCCATTTCATCCGCTTCATCTAAAACTAAGACTGAAACAGGGATAGATTTCAGATTGGAGTCGCCGCGTGAACCACGTATGTAAAGATTCACGCCACCAGCTTGCTTTAATCCAACCGTATTTGTATCAGTAAATAACTGTTTTAGATACGGTGAATGTTGTAAAGCAACATTAAAACGTGACTTACTAAAGTCACTGGCATTGATAGCCGTCGGTAATACATATAATACATCTCGCTTAGCTATGTCTACAGTATGAAATGCAACATTGATTGCATATTCTGTGATGCCCATTTGGGCAGCTTTCATAGCAGTAACATAGTCAGATTCTGCATCATGCAAATCGCGACACCACGGATGATATTTAAATGAGTAATTACCTGGAAAAGGCTCACCCATTATACGACGGTGTTCAACCCATCGACTACGAGAGTTTAAAGTTCTAGCGATTAAACCAGCTTCAAGAAACTCTGCAAATTCATCTATTAAAGTCATTATACAAGTTCAAATGCGACACTGTGAGTAAGTACTTTATTCTCCAAAGGAGAAATTGACAATGATCTTACATTGTCTTCAACAAGAATGTACTTACTCGTCTTCGCTTCGATCTCGTAGCTCGTACCGTCTCTCCGATGGCACTCGATCTTTAACCACGTTGACTTTGTCTTCGGCAACCTGAACTTTTTCACGTGCTTTCCTGTCTTTTTCAGCCTTAGCCTTATCACGAAGCATCTTTTGCTTCTGCTCTTCTAGCTCTTTGACTTGTTCTGTCAGCTTTTTATGCTGAAAATAAGCGTCGGCGTCTTGTAAACCTCCATCAGGAGTCCACACACGCTCAATTCGTGCGCCTTGTCCAGTAGAAATGACAATAACTTCAACAGCGGTATCTTCTACTTCAAATTCACGTTCTGTACCAGCCGAAATACCGTATTCAGTACCGTTTTTCAATAGAACTTTGGCTCGAACCTTACCGAAATAAGGCATAGGATTAGGAATTCTCATTCATTTTCCTCCTCAAGAACCAGTAAAGGTAAGATTGCCAGAAGGATTTCAAGAATCTTTGGCCAGTTGGCTTCAAACCAATTCCAAAGCTCTTCCCAACTGAAACCCATTAGTTGAGATTTGTTGGCCCAAGGATTCAACCCTGCTATCTCAATTCTATAGTTCCATTCATCAAGAACAACAGGGTCGTTCGTGGCTTTGACAATATGGGTATACATTTGACCCGTAATGTCTCCACGACGTCGAGCCTTACGGGCTTGTCGACGCGCTTTTCGAGCTAGTTTTTCATTCGACATAAATTAACTCATTTTCAAAAGATTCACTTAAAATACTGTTTTACTACGTAGTAAACATAGTTAAACACAATCAATCAGCTTTTTCAAGCTCACTGTATAGTTTCAAAATTACAAGCATCCATACGTTAGACAACGCTACTACCAAGAAATAATGGGTAAAACCCCAATAAACTGTTGGTAAAGCTAACCAAAAACCCAAGCAAACAGGGCAGTTTACCAAATAAGTCTTAAACAGATCTCTAAAAGGCTCCATTATAACGCTTTCAGAGATCAAAGTGGCAATAACTGCCACACAAGCAGAGTGATAAATTGCTTCGATCATTTAATCAAAGGGACAGGGGCCTTAACAAGATTGATCAATGTCTCTGCTTTCACATACCCGACATATGTCTTTAGTAATTTATCTCTCCGATAAACTTTGAATGTCGGGGTGTATTTTATATCTTTCGGCGGCCGGATCTTACTCGCATTGAGAATCGTGTATCCGATTCCCGCCTTCTTGAGCTTCGGTAGCTCGGTTTTCTTAAATTTTTCGCAGTATCGACAGTTGTCGCTGACCCAGATACGGATAAAGAACTCTTTGGAGACGTCGATATTGACCGTCTCGTCAACGAAATCCACCGATTCACTATTGAAAATAGCTCGTTCCAATCGCTCCACTTCAACCCGCGAAGTAGAACAGTTCGTAACAGACGTTTCAGTCGGAGCCAGAGCGGAATAAGCTGTCGTGAACGCGAAAATAACATATAGGAACCCAAAAATAGTAAATAGTCTAGCTTTCACGGTGTCCTCTTCTTAGGAAGGGCTCATCGCCCTTCAGTGCGAGTACGTTGTTGTACCACGCTAAAAAATCACCAAAACGTCTTAAAAGGATCTCCATACCACGATCATTATAATAGAGCATGATATCTGGTTTGCGATCCCAAGAGCCATTCTCACGAGGTAATTCGAATTTATCGTGCCCGATATCTTCCATAACTGCATCCCAACCACGTTGCAAGTCATGAAAAAAGATTACATGCGTACTTAAAGGGAACCCGTAAAAGTGTAAACCACCTATTTGATATCGATTGTAAAACTTTTCTAACCAATCAGCAAACTCTTCTGACTTTGATCCTGGTTGTCTATGTTGATAGCAAAACCAACTAACAAAGTAATCCATTGGATGTCTGATCACAGAGATTATGTTTACTGTTGGGAGGTCGGGATAAGGCTCAATCGCGTGTCGCTTACCTAATTGCTCCCAATTTCTTTTTGTTAAAGCACTTGTGGCAGATGTTGAAGCAGTTTTAGGATGAGCAATGTAGTAATTTTGCTCTCGGTGTGCTTTTAACATTTACCAGATCACATAATCAGGAATTATGATCTTTGGATACCCTACATAGTTACTCAAAGCCATTGAATCCCCTTGTTTCATCGCAGTGTCAATAGTAGCAGCGTCAATCCAAAAAGATCCTAAAGGTTGATTGTGTCTTGTTGGGCCTGTAACCCAATTAGAACCCCATGAATTGATACAAAGTGCCCCTGGACGTCGATAAGAGTCGTCGATCCCAGCTAAAAGCATACAATGCCACCACGGAATTCGTTTTCTACGTAAGAATCCTTCTCTATCTCTAACCCATTCACGACTTGTTTCTCCAAAACCAATGTTGGAGCACATCGCAACAAGGTGTCCATTATAAATCGCGTCTCGACACTCTTCCCAACTTGTTACAAGAGCAACTGTTTTGACTGGATGAAGCTTTGCAACGGGTTCAAGAGCATCTGGTACCCCTGTTCGACCATATTCTCTAGCCAAATACGGGTCGTATTCAGTAAAATCATACCCGCCTGGATAAGGTTGACGCAGTAAAATACCATATTTGGACACCCATTCACCGGCCCAGTACCCTGTAGATCCGTCTCCGAATCGCTGGGGAGTCGGGATATTACCGATTTCAATGCGCGAGCCACCATAA
>Ga0209536_100000707_pt1 | contig 54939 bp, 46 predicted proteins | sample DeeMarSeWOR28_12_FD_187461 | JGI IMG/M metagenome (GOLD analysis project Ga0209536, IMG submission 187461) | Marine sediment microbial communities from White Oak River estuary, North Carolina - WOR-2-8_12 (SPAdes) (version 2) | ecosystem: Environmental > Aquatic > Marine > Intertidal zone >... | reverse complement strand
CAAAGTTGCATCTGTATCACATCTTCTCTTTGCCCACGTACCAATCGTTGATGTGGACTTCGACCCAAGCTAGAGCGACTGCGCGCGAGCATCGAGGAGGTATCCGGAATGCGCTCAACGAGTTTTCAACGTCTCGCCGTTGTGATTGGGATATGCACTTGGCTCCTTATCCTCGGTGCACCCGACGCCTCGAGTACGACTCTGACTCTAGTTGTCTCTGGTCCCGACATCGGGGCTCCCGCATGGTCTCCGGATGGTGCGATGATTGCGATATCACTCGGCTTTCCCTTATTGATTTCATCCAGGAAATAATCGGGGTTCTCTTCACCGAATTTCCGTCCCAGTTCCTGAACATGAGAAAAGGACATGAGGAATGGTTCGCTATAATTGCGCATTCCCTTAGGCTCATCGTAGAAAATGTATTCGACATTTTCGATGACGCGACGATCGCCGTCGGCGCTGGGATAGTACATATCGGGCGCGGGTTCCATTGGATCCGCCAGGGTTTCAGTCATTGTGTATCTGACAATCGTAAATCAATGCGGCTACAATGTTATGCAATCTGTCGGGGTTATCAATTAATATTTTAAATAATGACCGCATGCTGCAGGCTCATCCTGTGAGCTGCGGCATGCTTATAATGGCCCGGTCGTTCCACCGCCAAAGCAGGATTTTTGTTCCACCATGGCATTAACCATCTACCGCTCCAACCGCGTGGAAACGCTGCAGATCAGGCTCGCACAGCGTCTGGCCGAAGCACCGTTGGCCCATCCATTTGCCGCGGAAACCATCGTCGTGCCAACCTATGCGATGGCGCGCTGGCTCAACCTGAGTATCGCCCGGCAGCAGGGCATCGCCGCCAACCTGTGCTATCCGCAGCCGGGGGAATGGTTGTGGTCGCTGGCCGGAAGCCTGCTCGACGAGGTCCCGCAGCAGGATCCCTATGCTCGCGAGACTCTTGGCTGGTCTATCTTCGACGCCTTGCCTGGACTGATCGAACAGACCGCGTTCATTCCCCTGCGGAAATATCTTGCAGACGATAACAGCGGCATCAAACGCTGGCAACTGAGCCAGCGCATAGCCGACTGTTTCGATCGCTATCAGTCCTTTCGACCGGAAATGATAGCCGCCTGGTCGAAGGGTGAGCACGGCCACTGGCAGGCGTTGTTGTGGCGTCATCTAGTCGCTGAATACCGTTTGCCGCACCGGGTCGAACTGATGCAGCGACTGCGTCAGCGGCTAGCCGACGACGAACCGTCCGGGGGGCTGCCGCAGCGCGTCAGCCTGTTCGCGCTGTCGCAGCTCGAGCCCGCCTTCTTCGGCATCATTCACGCGCTTTCGGCGCACTGTGAGGTTCTGCTGTTTCAGCACAACCCGACCGACCAGTACTGGGCCGACCTGGTCAGCGAAAAAGCTCAGGCGCGCAAGCGCCTGCAGGATCCGCGACAGGGGGACTACTACGACAGCGGCAACCACCTGCTGACATCCTGGGGTCGGCAGGGCCAGACCCTGCAGGACCTGCTGCTCGACCTCGGCCCGATCACCACCGCTGAAATCGAGGATAACCAACCACCGGTCAGCGCCGGTTTGCTGCACCGCCTGCAGGCCAGCCTGTTTCACCTCGAACAGCCGCGGCTGGACACCGTAATCGATGACTCGATCTCGGTTCAGCTGTGCCACAGCCCGCTGCGCGAGTGCCAGGTACTGCACGACCGGCTGTTGACGCTGCTCGATCGCCACGCCGACCTGGCGAGCGAAGACATCCTGGTGATGGTTCCGGAAATCAGTCGCTACGCGCCCTACATCGAAGCCGTTTTCCAGCACGATTCCAGCCATCAACGCCCCAATCTGAGTTGGAACATATCGGATATAAGCGTCGCCGATGGACACCCGCTGGTACGTGTTTTTCTGCAATTGCTGAATTTGCCAGGCTGCCGCTTCACGCGCTCGGAAATCCTGTCTTACCTCGAATGCGCGGAAATTCGTAAAGCTTTCGGCATCGACCCGTCGATGCTCGATGACATACATCGTCTGCTCGACAGTGCGCGCGTGCGCTGGGGCATCGATGCCGGGCAGCGCCGCGAACTTGGCCTTCCGGCGGTTCATGAAAATACCTGGCAACAGGCCTGGGAGCGGATTTTCGCCGGCTACGCGATGCCGAGCGATACGCCCTGGCAGGACACCGCACCGATCAGTGACATCGATACTGACGGCGGGATCGCCATCGCGCGTTTCCGTTACCTGTTCGAGCGGCTGGTCTACTGGCGGCAGCAGCTAGGCCATGCTACCGGGGCAACGGCGTGGCAGCAACGCCTGCATCGGCTGGTGGACGAATTCCTCGCGCCGGACAATGGTCTCGACGACTTGTTACAACCCCTGCGCAACGCGATCGGCGAACTCGGTCAGACCCACTCTCGCGATCTCGGCCACGTGCTGATCCATTACTGGATGGAAAAGCGACTGGCGACCAGCCAGCAACCCGGGCGACTGTATTCGGGGGGTATTACCTTTTGCGGCATGCAACCGATGCGCAACATCCCGTTTGCCGTGATCTGTGTTCTCGGGATGCAGGACAACGCCTTTCCCCGGCGCGAGCGCCCGGCCGAGTTCGACCTGATGCGCGACAACTGGCGGCCGGGCGATCCACATCGGGGCGACGAAGATCGTTACCTGATGCTGGAAACCCTGCTGTGTGCGCGCCGCTACCTTTACTTCAGCTACTGCGGACGCAGCCTCAAGGACAACAGCGAATGCCAGCCGTCGGTGTTGTTGCGCGAGCTGCTCGACTACATCGACGGCTGTGGCAGCGCGGAGGCGCCGCTCAGCAAACAAATTTCCCAGCTGCATCCGATGCAACCATTTTCAGCGAAAAACTTTTGCGACGCTTCGCCGGGCTACGATCGCCACTGGTATGACACCGCCTGCCTGCTCGCCCAGCCCAGTGCGCCACGCACCACGGCCCACTGGCGTCACCATGCCCTGGCAGCCACCGGTGAACATGAAGCGTCGATCCCTCTCGAATTGCTGGTGCGTTTCTTTCAGCATCCTTTGCGCTTTTTCTACAACACGCGGCTGGGGATTCGCATCCCGCGCCACAGCATGATCGAAGACGAAGAGGCCTTCACCCTGCAGGGCCTGCACAAATGGTCGATCGCCGAGCAGTTGGCGCAGCATTACCTGGCCGGAGAACCGATCGACAGAAAACTCTACTCGGCGCGCGGCTTGCTACCTCATGGACGCGCCGCCGATACCGAGTGGTTTGCGCTGCTGTCGGAGTACCACGATCTGCTGGACCGCCTCGAGCCATTTCGCGAAATCACGCCAGAGATCAAGTTCATCGACTGCCAGCTCGAAGACGGCAGCCGGCTGTATGGCGAAGTCAACGGCTGTTACCGCGACCATGGCCTGATGCAATTCAGCGCCAGCAAGGCGATCAAAAGCCGCGCGCTGATGTCACTGTGGCTCAACCACCTTGCTTTGTGCGCCAGCGGGCAACTGCCGCAACAGGAGAGCAGCCAGCTGTTTGCGCCCTCCACCCACGGCTGGCGTTTCAACTGGATGGAGGCATCGACAGCCGGCCGTCTGCTGGGCGATTACCTGGCGCTGTTTCAACAGGGTCAGCAATATCCGCTACCGGTATTCCCCGAAACCAGTTACACCTGGGCCAGTCACAGCGATCCTGAGCTGGCACGCAGTAAAGCATTTGCGGTGTGGAACGGCAGCGGATTCAATGCTGGGTCAAGTGGTGAGCACACCGACGCGTTCATCCAGCTCGCACTGCATAACAATACCGTCGAGCCGCTGCAGGACGAACTATTTGAACGGTGTGCACGGCAAATTTACGGGCCGGCAATCGAACATGGTGGGCCCCTTGACTAATGTCGAAACCGATAGCGTCGTGGTGCTGGATGCAGCCGCGATCCTGCAACTCGAACTGGCGGGCATCAAGCTGATCGAGGCGAGCGCGGGCACCGGCAAGACGCATACCATCGCCGACCTGTACCTGCGCCATATTCTGGATGGCCGCCTGACTTCCCAGATACTGGTGGTAACCTACACCAACGCCGCCACCGAGGAACTGCGCGGACGCGTGCAGGATCGCATCTACCAGGCGCTGGCCCTGATCAATCCCGATTTGCAGGGCAAAGCCGCCGGCAACGCCGAAGGCTTCCTGTCGCTGTGGCAGGCGCAGTGGCTGAACCTCGACAGCGAGCAGCAGGAAACCCAACGGAACCGTCTGCAGTTAGCCTTGCGTAGCTTCGATGAAGCCTGCATTTCGACGATACACAGCTTCTGCCAACGCAGTTTGCAGGAACATGCTCTGGCCGGAAACCAGCTGTTCGAGAGCGAACTGTTGAGCGATGACGAAGCGCTGTGGGAGGATGCGCTCAAGGACTGGTGGCGCAGGCTTAGTTACGACCTCGATCGCGATACCTGGCTACTGGTGCACAACAGCCTTGGTAGCCTGCAGAAACTAACCGGCGCGCTGCTGCAGTTGCGCAACAAACCGTCAGCCAGACTGCTCCCCGAAAGCCGGGATGACCTGGCGACCCTGCTCGCGCGTCCGCGTCAAATTGCGCGCCAGTTGCATCGCCTCGCGCCGGAATGGATTCGCCAGAAAGCGGAACTGACCGAGATTATTCGCGACAGCAAGGCGCTGAGCAGAACAAAGACCCTGCCCTATCATCCAGCCAATCTCGACGCCTGGCTGGACGCCGCCGATCTTTTTTTCAATGCCCGCGACCCAGGCACCCTGTTCGACCGCTTCGAATTTCTCGGCGCGCCGTGGCTGCATCAGCACTCCAAGCCCACGCAGCGCGGCAAGGACCCGCGTCTCGAACACGATTTTTTCCAGGCGCTTGGCGAAGTCGCGATGTCCTGGGATGAGTTTCGCCGGCACATCGGCCCGCTGTTGCGCATCGACGCGCTGCGCAAAACCTCCGAGCAGGTGCGCGACAGCAAGCGCGAACTGGCGGTGCTCGCCTTCCAGGATCAGCTCAACCTGTTGCTCGAAGCGCTGCAGGCCGGCGCTGGAAAAACCCTGGCACAGCAGCTGCGGCAGCAGTATCCGGTTGCCATGATCGACGAGTTTCAGGATACCGATGCCATCCAGTACCGCATCTTCGAACTGATTTACCAGGCCGACGGCGATAACAGCCTTACCCTGATCGGCGATCCCAAGCAGGCGATATACAGCTTCCGTGGCGGCGATATTTTTACCTACATGCAGGCGCGCAGACTACCCACCATCAAACGCTACAGCCTGCAGGTCAACTGGCGCTCGCAGCCCGACCTGGTACAGGCGGTGAACACGCTGTTTTCGTTCCGGCCCGACGCCTTCGTCTATCCCGATTCGATCGATTTTCGCGCGGTCGAGGCGAACCCGGCGAATCAACGCTACCGGCTGCTGGTGAATCAGCAGCCAGTGCCGGCAATGGCCCTGTGGCAATTGCCGCTGACCGAGCAGAACGACACCCACAGCCGCGCCGACATGCGCGAATTGATCAACCAGGCGATCGTTATCGAGATCAGCGAATTGCTGCAGGGTGCTGCCAGTATCGACGGCAGGCCGGTAAACAGTGGCGATATCGCCATCCTGGTGCGCCAGGCGTCGGAGGGGCAGGCGCTCGCCCGCGTACTTCGCCAACACGGCATCCGCGCGGTGACCATAGGCCGCGATTCGGTGTTTCACAGCGACGAGGCTCGCGGACTCTATGACTTGTTGCTGGCCGTTGCGCAGTGTAACGATTCGCTGGTCGCGGCGCGCTCGCTGGCGTCCAACCTGCTGCAGCTCGATTACCAGGAAATCGCGGCGATCGTCGACGACGATCGTGCCTGGCAACGCTGGCTGGAAGATCTCTCCGAACTGCAACAGCTGTGGCAGCGGCAGGGTTTTATCGCCATGTTCCAGGCGCTGTTGCAGCGCTTCGATATCACCCGCCACCTGGCCTTGCTGGAAAACAGCGAACGTCGCATCACCAACCTGCTGCACCTGGCAGAATTGTTGCAGCAACAATCGCTGCTGGCGGCAGGCCTGTCACCGCTGCTGCGCTGGTTCGAGGATCAGTTCGAGGCCAGCGGCGCCGAGGACGCCGAACTGCGCCTCGAGGATGACGAGATGCTGGTAAAGATCGTCACCATCCACAAGGCCAAGGGGCTGCAATATCCGATCGTATTCGTGCCATTTCTGTGGAGCTGCAAACCGGTCGATAAAAACGGGCCGCTTTACTATCACGATGCCGACCTGGCGGCCTGTATCGATCTCGGCTCCGATGCATCCAACGAACACTGGCTGATCGCGGAGAAAGAACGGCTGGCAGAAGATTTACGCCTGTTGTACGTGGCGCTAACCCGAGCGCGCTCGCGACTTTACCTCGCCTGGGGCACCGCCGGCAGCGAGAGTCGCGCTGGCTTCGCCAACCAGACCGCCCTCGCTTACCTGCTGCATTCACGGCAAACACACGCCGATCTCGACAGCTCTCCGGCGGACGGCTTTGCTGACGACATGGACATCGATGCCGACCTGCAACGGCTGGTCGACGCCAGCGCGGGCTGCATCGAGCGGATCGAACTCCCCGTGATCGAGGCGCCGCTCACCTGGAAGCAGGCCAACCGTGAGGTGCCTACCCCGAGGCTGGCCAGCTTTGCTCGCAGCCAGCCCACGCAATGGCGAATCAACAGCTTTACTGCGCTGACTCGCTCCGTACATCAACCGGCGAGCAGAGGTAACAGGGCCGGCGACGCGGATCCGATACTCGAATTTCCGGCAGGCAGCCAGGTTGGCCTGCTGCTGCATTCATTGCTCGAGAATCTCGATTTCCAGGGCGATATCGATCATCAGTGCGCACCGCTGTTGAATCGATTCATGCCCCAGTCCGGCGTGGCCGACGATCATCGGCCGACTCTGCTCCACTGGCTGAAGCAGATATTGCAGACCCCGCTGGACGGCATCTCGCTGAGCTTGAATCGCATCACCAATCCGGATCGGCTAAACGAGCTGAGTTTCGATTTCGCGCTCGATCATATCGACTTCGCTACCCTCAACCAGTTCATGCAATCACGTTTTGAACAACCATTACAGGCGCTCGGGGGCGCTGAATTTCGCGGCCTGATCACCGGAGTTATCGACCTCGTGTTCGAGTACCAGGGGCGCTATTACCTGGCCGATTACAAGAGCAACTACCTCGGCAGCCAGCTACAGGACTACAGCAGCCCGAGGCTACAGCAAGCTATGCTCGATCGACGTTATGATCTGCAGTCATTGCTGTACGTGCTGGCCCTGCACCGCCTGCTGGCGCAGCGCATTCCCGACTACGATTACGAGCGCCACTTTGGCGGTAGTTACTACCTGTTCCTGCGCGGCATGCGCCCCGACCATGGACCTCGCTACGGTGTCTTTTTCGAACGGCCGGAGGTTACCACCATCGAGCGCTTCGACGAGTTGTTCCGCTTCACCCCGCTACAGGTTGCCGACGCATGAACTCTCTGTTGCAGCGCCTGGCGCACGAAGGTGATATCAGCTGGTTGAGTTACTACTTTGCCGACTTCATCTGTAGTCGCGACGGCGCCACGATCGATTCACTGCTGGCGCACAGCGCGGCGCTGGTCAGCGAAGCCAATCTGGCCGGTAACGTGTGCGTGGAACTCGAGCATTTCGACGGCCGCGCATTGTTTCCCGGTAATCGCAGCGATGACCCGCGAATGCCGCGTGGATTGCCGCCCGGCGAGTGGTGCGCGGCGCTCGAAAGCAGCTGCTGCGTCGGCGCCGGCGGACAACCTGCGCCATTAATCCTGGAAGCCAATCGCCTCTACCTGAATCGTTACTGGTACTATGAACACCGCGTCGCGCAAAAAATACTGGCCATGCTGACACACAATACGATAAATGATGGCGCACGCATCGAGGCAGGTATCAAGGCGCTGTTTGCCGACCAGCAGGATAGCGACGAAGATCAGGCGAGCGCGGTGCGCGCCGCCGCCAGCAGGGCGTTCAGCGTGATTTCCGGTGGCCCCGGCAGCGGGAAGACATCAACCGTAATCAGGATACTGGCGATTCTACTGGCCCAGAACCCGGGCTACCGCATCGCGCTGGCGGCGCCGACCGGCAAAGCCGCCGCGCGCATGATGGATTCGATCCGCCAGCGCCTCGAATCGCTGCAGATCGACAGCAGCATCAAAGCGGCGCTGCCGCTGGAGGCGCGCACCATACACCGCTTGCTGGGATACCGTCATCAGGGGTTCAGCTACGACGCAAAACGGCGTCTGCCGGTGGACTGCGTGGTCATCGACGAAGCATCCATGATCGATCTGAAACTGATGTACCAGTTGCTCGAGGCCCTGCCCGATCACGCCCAGCTGATTCTGCTCGGCGATCGCGACCAGCTGGCATCGGTCGCCGCCGGCAATGTGCTTGGCGACATAACCGGCCAGGGAAACCGCGCTGGCACGGGAGCGCAGGCCATCGCCGCGGCCACCAGTTTGCTGCGCAGCAGTTACCGTTTCGGCCACGATAGCGCGATTGGCGAACTCGCACAGCAAGTCAGGCTCGGTGAGGCGGCCGCCGCCATCGATCTGTTGCGCGCCGTCAAACCGGGTCTGCGCTGGTTCGCTGACGCACCGGCCGTAGATGGCGTCGAGCAGGTAGATGCCGATGCACTGGCCTGGCTAAGCGATGCCTACCAGCCCATTTTCGCAAGCGCCACGGTGGCCAAGGCACTCGATGTCTATGAACGGACCCGCCTGTTATGCGCCACCAACAGCGGTCCGCTTGGCGTGGATACGCTGAATGCGAGGCTGTCCACGCTGCTGCTGGCGCGCAATAACCGGCCCCAGGCCGAGTTATTCGCCGGCTTGCCGATCATGATTACGCGCAATTTTCAGGAACTCGGGTTGTTCAACGGCGACGTCGGTATGCTGTGGTCTTTCGAGTCCGAACTGCGCGCCTGCTTCCGCGGCATCGATGGCGCGATCCGTGACTTTGCGATCAATCGCTTGCCCGAGTTCAGGCCCGCCTGGGCGAGCACCGTGCACAAATCCCAGGGTTCCGAATTCGACGCGGTGCTGTTGCTGCTGCCGGCGGATGCTCAGGCGGAGGTGTTAACCCGCGAACTGGTGTATACCGGCATCACGCGCGCTCGGCGCGAGTTCCTGCTGCAGGCGCCGGTCACCGTTCTCACTCAGGCAATCTCACGCCTGACCCGGCGCCATTCGGGGCTGGCGAGCAAACTGGGGTGGCCAAAAACCTAGTTTACCAGTCTGCGGGTTGAATTCGGCTGCGCATGTACTACACAGGTAGGCACCATTAAACAGGTGAGTTCGAGCGTGTGCCACGCTCCGCTACCTCCGCAGGCAACGCTTGATAACCCTATATGAAGAAATTTAGCCCCGCTAAGGCCCTTATCGTCGATGACGAGAAAACCTATCGGCTGCTGCTCAAGTCCATATTGGTCAAACAGGGTTACCTGATCGTCGAAGCGGAGAACGGGCAGCAGGCCGTCGACCTGTTTCGACGGGAAGACCCGAGTATCGTGTTCATGGATGTGATGATGCCGGTACTCGATGGCTACCAGGCAACCCGCCAGATCAAGGCCATCGCTGGCACTCGCTTTGTTCCGATTATCTTCCTTACCGCGATCAACGACGAAGCCGCGTTGGCTCATTGCATCGAGGCGGGCGGTGACGACTTTGTCGTCAAACCCTATGACAGGACTGTCCTGCAAAGCAAGATACGCTCGCTGCAGCGTATCGCCGCGTTGAATCACGAGGTGCAGGGGATGTACAGCATGATTCATCGCGAGCAGCAAATTGCCGAGTCGGTGTTCGTTAACGCCATCCAGCGCTCAAACATCGACAATCGCTGGTTACGCCATATCGTACGTCCGGCCAAAATTTTCAGCGGTGACCTGGTGTTGTCGGCCTACTCGCCAACGCGCGATCTGTTCTTCCTGGTGGGCGACTTCACCGGGCATGGTCTGCTTGCCGCACTTGGTGCTATGCCGGTTTCCGAAGTATTTCGCTCAATGACAGCCAAGGGCTTCGGCCCCGAAGCGATACTGATCAGCATCAATAACAAGCTGCGCGCCATGCTACCGACCGGGATGTTCTTCGGCGCCCTGCTGGTCGTCGTCAATCACGACCTTGAGCACGTCCGCGTATTCAACGCCGGTATGCCAGAGCTGCTGATCGTCGACGGTGCGAGCCATCGCATCAAGCATCGCCTGGCCTCCAGCGGTATGCCGCTGGGTGTCGATGCCGATAACAATCCCCGGGAGATGCTGCAATACGCGCCCATCGCGCATAACGACAAAATATTGATGTACAGCGATGGCTTGATCGAGGCGCGCAATGGCGAGGATCGCGAGTTTGGTAACGAGCGGCTCATAAAGGCGATTAGCACGGCTCCGCAGGATCGAATTTACGATCACCTGCTCGGCCAGCTAGACCGCTATTGCGAAGGCCGCGCGCAGGTCGACGATGTTACCCTGGTCGAAATCACCTGCGTTGACGGTTTGCTGCCACGGGTTACAATCCCCGCTACGCCGAAACCCGCCGCGCGTCGCGAGCGGCGGCACCGCGACTGGAAACTCTCGTTACGCTTCGATGGCGCGCGCTTGCGCGAAACTAATCCCGTGCCGTTGCTGATCAACTACCTGCTGGAAATGGAAGCGCTGCGGGGCGAACGGCAATCCCTGTTTACCGTGTTGAGCGAGCTCTATGCCAACGCTCTCGATCACGGCGTGCTTGCGCTCGATTCGTCACTGAAAAGGGACCCGGCCGGATCCGAAGTTTACTTCAAAACTCGTCAAAGCCGGCTTGCCCGACTCGACAGTGGCTACGTCCAGTTCGATCTGTCAGCTGAACAAGGCATAAGCCAACGGAATATCCTGGTCCGCGTCGAAGACAGCGGCACGGGCTTCGCTTTCTCCGACCCGGCTCTGTCCCCGACCGCGAAGAGCGCCGTCGACGGACGCGGCCTGACGCTCGTTCGTGCCCTGTGCGAATCGCTGGAATTCGAGGGCAATGGCAATATCGTGAACGCCCGCTTCAGCTGGCATACCCGCTGAATCAGCGCAGCGACACGCGCTAAGGTCAATTAAGACGCGCGAGCTCCCTGCCGACCAGATAATTGATGATCTCGACCATGCGTTCGTTGCTGCCCGCAAGCGAGCCGCTCACCAGGTACCTGCCGTTGACTATGACCGCCGGAACCCCGCCATGACCATAACGCTGTTCTTTCTGGTTATTCTTGCGAATACTGGTTTCGACCGGGAATGAATAGTAGTACTCGCGAAACGCCTTTTCGTCCAGGCCCTGTTCGGCGACGAATTGCGCAATCGCATCGACATTGTCCAGGCGTTGCCGCTTGAGGTGGATCGCATCGAAGAATTGCTGATGCGTCTTGTCCAGAACGCCCATGAGTTCGAAAGCATAATAGGCACGGGCGTGTTCGGTCCAGCGTGGGTTGATCGAAGAAGGGACCCGTTCAAACACGGCGCCATCAGGTAACTCAGCAGCAAGTCGCTGCACGTAAGGCTCGAAACGAAAACAATGCGGACAGCCATACCAGAAGATTTCGGTGACAACCACCTTGTCCGGCTGCGAGGTTTTTACCGGGGGCGTAATCAGTTGGTAATCGTTACCTTCGATGAAGGCCATCTGCGCAAATGCGGCGCCGGAAACCATCGACAACAGCACAGCACCCGCTAGCCAGCGCTTAATCATTTTATTTCTCCTGAAATTGCCTTCCCTGAATGACAGGGAAATCTCTCATTAGTTTGATGAAACTGGATGTATCTTAAGTTTAACGCCAGCAGTTGAATGCCAGCTGAATCGCCTGTCGTCCAGCCGGTAAATTTTAGCCCGATTTATTGAATTCCGGCGACGTAAGCCGCTACTGCCTTCATTTCTTCATCGGACATGCGCACCACGAGGTTACGCATCATGCCATTGGGGTCATTGGCACGGCTTCCGTTTTTGAAATTCTGCAGCTGGCTGACGATGTAGTCCGCATGCTGGCTGCGAAGCGATGGCCAGCCGGCCGGGCCGTTACCCTTAGCGCTCGGCGAATGACAACCCATGCAGGCCGCCATCTGGGTTTCGGCTATGCCGCCACGATAAATGTTTTCGCCCGCGGCGATTAATTCGGCATCGAAAGCGACCGCTTTCGGGGCCTGGCTTGCATAATAGGCGGCAAGATCTTTCATGTCATCTTCGCTCAAACCAGCTACCATGCCGGCCATCGTCGCGTTTTCGCGGCGAGCTTCCTTGAAATCCATGAGCTGCTTGGTGAGATAGGAAGCGTGTTGACCCGCCAGCGACGGCCACATCGGATTAACGCTGTTTCCGTCGGCTCCGTGGCAGGCTGCACAGGCAGCGCTTTTTGCTTTGCCGGCTTCGACATCGCTGGCATTTGCCGCGAATGAGAAAAGGCCGGACAGGACCAGCACGATGACTCCAATTTGGCTCGCTTTCATTATTTCTCCAGAGGGAAAACGTACGGAAATTCAGGGCGCAAATGTATATCATACCCCAGCCACCGGTTCAACCGTAACCCGGCCTAATTGGTCCGACAACAGTAGATACACATGAGTATTTCATTCCGACAAGCCAAATTCATTACCAGCGCATTCGAGCTCTCGCAGCTGTTGCCCGACGAAGGGGCGGAAGTGGCTTTTGCCGGGCGCTCGAATGCCGGCAAGTCCAGCGCTATCAACTGCCTGACGCAACAGAAAAATCTGTGCAAGACCAGCAAAACGCCGGGGCGCACCCAGTTGATCAACTTCTTCGAGGTGGGCACCGACAAGCGGCTGGTCGATTTACCGGGTTACGGATTCGCCAGGGTCTCCAAACAACTGCGCAATCACTGGGACCAGGTCTTATCCACCTTTCTGTTGCAACGCCAGGCACTGCGCGGGCTGGTTATCGTGGTGGATATCCGTCGTGGTATCAGCGATCTCGACCAGGCCCTGATGCAGATGATGGACAACAGCCTGCCGCTGCACATACTGCTGACCAAGTCCGACAAGCTGGGGCATAATGCCATCCAGAAAGTCGTCGCGCGCACCCGGGCGCAACTGGTTGGCCCCGAGCAGACGGTTTCGACCTTATCGATTCAAACCGGAGAGGGTCTCGACCTGCTGCAACAACGCTGTGGCGCGTGGCTGTCGACGGACTAACCTGAATATCTCAGGGCAAAAAAAACCCTGGCAGAAAACTGCCAGGGATAAAAGTTTGACCCGGATGGGGTTTCCGGATCTTAGTCCGCTCATAGGAGGGAGAACGGACATAGCGCTGGGCTAAAGCGCTACTTCATGAGACCGCCAGTGCGCAGGGAAGTTCGCAAAATCTTCTGCTGTTGATTCGCACCGATGTCTAGCAATTTTCTAGATATGGGGTTTAAAGATCGCAAATCAAGCCCCCTGTTGAATCGAGCGCTAAATGAACGCGGCTCGAGTCGGCTGGATCTATCCCTGCCGCGGGCTTTCTTTACCCCGTTAGATATTCGGTGCGGCCGGCATGACACCAGTTAACGGCGTCATCTATCCCGAATATCTCACCGATTTACGTCACGAAGGGTTCGAAATGTAGCGTTCAGGCGGTCCGACGTTGCGGCTATCGGAGCGCTATTTGACCTAGTGGGCTTCGTGCCAGTTGCGCCCGCTGCCGGCATCTACTTCCAGGGGAACATCCAGTTTTGCCGCCGACGTCATCAATTCGGCGATCGCATCACGACACGGCTCGACCTCGCCGCTGGCCACTTCGAACACCAGTTCGTCGTGAACCTGCATGATCATCCTGCAATCGGGCCGGGTTTCCCGTAGCCATGCCTGAACACGGATCATTGCTCGCTTGATGATGTCGGCGGCGGTGCCCTGCATCGGCGCATTGATCGCGGTGCGTTCGGCGTACTGGCGCACGTTGGCGTTGCGTGCGTTGATGTCGGGCAGGTAGAGCCGACGCCCGAACACGGTTTCGACATATCCCTGGTCGCGCGCGCGTTGCTTGGTCTCTTCCATGTAACGCTTCACACCCGGATAACGCTCGAAATAGGTATCGACATACTGCTGCGCCTCGTTGCGGCCGATATTCAACTGCTTGCCGAGCCCGAATGCCGACATGCCGTAGATCAGTCCGAAGTTGATCGCCTTGGCGGCGCGCCGCTGGTCACTGCTGACCTGGTCGAGCTCGGCGCCGAACACTTCCGCCGCGGTCGCGCGGTGCACGTCGAGCCCGCGGGCGAAGGCATCCAGCAGGCTTTCATCGGCCGACAGGTGAGCCATGATGCGCAGCTCGATCTGCGAATAATCGAGCGCCAGGATGAGTTGCCGCGGCGGCGCCACGAAAGCCTCGCGGATGCGGCGGCCCTCGGTGGTGCGAATCGGAATGTTTTGCAGATTTGGGCTAGTCGACGACAGGCGGCCGGTCGAAGCAACGGCCTGCTGGTAGGAGGTATGTACGCGGCCGGTGTTCGGGTCGATTTCCTGCGGCAGCTTGTCGATATAGGTCGACATCAGCTTGTTGAGGCTGCGGTGCTCGAGTATCAGTGCCGCGATCTCGTACTCTGCGGCGAGCTCCGCGAGTACGTCTTCGGCCGTCGACGCCTGCCCTGTCGATGTCTTGCGGCGTACCGGTAACTCCAGTTTTTCGAACAGGATCGCCTGGATCTGCTTGGGCGAGCCGAGGTTGAATACCTCGCCCGCCTGCGCGTAAATCGACTGCTCGATATGCTGCAATTGTCGGTCGAGTTCCTTGCCCTGCTTTTTCAGCACATCGGGGTCGATCAGCACGCCGTTTTGCTCGACGTCTATGAGCACGTCGACCAGCGGCATTTCGATGTCACTGTAAACCGATTTCAGTTTTTCGTCGGCGTACAGACGGGCGCCGAGCAGTTGATGCAGTTGCAGCGTGATATCGGCATCCTCGGCGGCATAGTCGGTGGCCGTCTCGATCTCGATCTGGTCGAAAGTCTTCTGCTTCGCGCCCTTGCCGGCAATATCGGCGTAGTGGATGGTATCGTGACCGAGATAAAACTTCGCCAGCGCATCCATGTTGTGGCGGCTGGCGGTGGAATTGAGCACGTAGGATTCAAGCATGGTGTCGTGCGCGATACCGCGCAGGCGTATCCCCTCGCTGATGAATACATGCGCGTCGTACTTGATGTTCTGCCCGATCTTGGCAATCGAGGGGTCTTCGAGGATGGGCTTCAGCGCCGCCAGCACCTCTGCCTTATCCAGCTGCGCTGGCGCATCTTCATACCGATGTGCGAGCGGAATATAACAGGCTTCGCCGGCCTGCAGGCACAACGAGATGCCCACCAGCTCGGCGCGCATGTAATCGATGCTGGTGGTCTCGGTATCGACGGCAAACTCGGGCGCCGCGCGCAAACGTTGCAACCATTCATCGAATTCAGCCCGCTCGAGTACACTGCGGTAGTCCGTCTTTGGCCGCTTGTCGACAGCGCTATCCGCGGATGGCCCGGAGTCTGTTTGCGCGGCCATCAGTTCGTCGTGCCAACGGGTAAAACCAAACTCCTGGTAGTAATCGGCAAGCGCTGCACGGTCGGGTTCCGAGCGCTGCAGGGCATCGATGTCGATGCCGGTATCGCAATCCAGTTTGATCGTCGCTAACTCGTAAGACATCGGCAGGAAGTGCAGCGATTCGCGCAGGTTCTCGCCCACCTTGCCGCCTATGTCGTCGGCGTGCGCGATCACGCCATCCAGGCTACCGTATTCCTCTATCCACTTTGCGGCCGTCTTTGGCCCTACTTTCGGCACACCGGGAATATTGTCCGAGGCGTCGCCCATGAGCGCGAGGTAGTCGATGATCTGGTCCGCACGCACCTTGAACTTGTCCAACACCCCGGCCTCGTCCATGAATTGATTGTTCATGGTATTGATCAGGCTGACGTTGGGGTTGACCAGTTGGGCCATATCCTTGTCACCGGTGGAAATCAGTACCCGGTAACCCTGCTCGGTTGCCTCGCGGCTCATGGTGCCGATGATGTCGTCGGCTTCGACTCCATCGACACAGATCAACGGCAGGCCGCGTGCCTTGATGATTTCGTGCAGCGGCTCGATCTGTTCACGCAAATCGTCCGGCATCGGCGGCCGGTGGGCCTTGTAATCCGGATAGATGTCGTTGCGGAAAGTCTTGCCCTTGGCGTCGAAGACAACGGCGATCAGATCGGGCTGCTCATCGGCGATAAGCTTGTTGAGCATGTTCAGCACGATGTAGATTACATGTGTCGGCCGTCCGTCGGGGCTCGAGAGGTTAACGCCGCGCGCATGGTAGGCGCGAAACAGGTATGAACTGCCGTCCACCAGTACCAGCTTTTTTTGTTTCTCTTGATTCATACAGATGCGTTAAGATGCCCGATTACGAAAGCGGATCATATCACAGCCGTGGCGGCAACCACGCCGCTTCACAACGATTCCATTGGCGAGATTTCATGTCGGTTTACACTTCTGTTGATAGCGAACAGCTCGATGGCTTTTTGCGGCGTTACGACATCGGCAAGGCGCTTGCGTTCACTCCTGTCGCCACTGGTATCACCAATTCGAACTATATGCTCGAAACAGATCATGGTCGCTATGTGCTCACCCTTTATGAGCATCACAGCGACGATGAACTCGACTACATGCTGCGCCTGCAACGCCACCTGGCCGAACGTGGTGTGCGCTGCTCACAGCCGGTGGCTGATCGCCGTGGCGATTTCTTTTCCAGCCTGAACCAGCGTCCCGCGGCGATCATTATCCGCATCGAGGGTGAGGTGCGAAACCCGCCCACGGAAGAGCAATGCGCACTGATCGGCGCCGAACTGGCGCGCTTTCACCTGGCCGGTAGCGACTTCGATCAGGTCCGCGACAACCCGCGCGGCCTCGACTGGATGGTTGCCGTGCGTGACATGCTCATCGAATACCTCGGCGAAGAGGACCAGCAAGCCATCGAATCCAGCCTGGTAGCGGCGCAGACCATCGATCTTGAAGCCTTGCCGCGCGGCGCGATTCACGCTGACCTGTTCCATGACAACGCGCTGTTCGACGGGGCCGAACTCGGCGGGATACTCGATTTCGATTACGCCTGCAATGACGTCTTCGTCTTCGACATCGCCGTACTATTGAACGACTGGTGTATCGATGCGCAATTGCGGCTGGTCGGCAATCGCGTCAATACGGTTCTCGAGGCTTATTGCAAGCACAGAAGCCTGACAGGCATCGAGGTAGAGGCACTACCTTTGATGCTGCGGCTCGCGGCTCTGCGCTTCTGGCTATCACGGCTTTATGACAAAGCCTTCCCGCTCTCAGGTGAACTGACCTATACCAAGTGCCCGGACACGTTTCGCGATATGCACCGTATACGCAGCTCGCAAATGCCCCTGGGCGGGATCTAGACGGGCTACGGTTACGCTCGCCGGCAGGCGAACTTACTTGCCGATGCAAAAGCTGGAAAAGATTTTACCGAGCAGATCATCGCTGGTGAATTCACCAGTAATTTCATTCAGGTTCTGTTGCGCGAGGCGCAGATCCTCGGCCATCAATTCGCCGGAGCGTGACTGTTCGAAGCTTTGTGCGGCCTGGCGCACGAACTCGAGTGCACGTTGCAGGGCGTCGACGTGGCGGCGCCGCGCCATGAAGGCCCGATTCTCCTGGTTGTAGTCGGCGGCCTCGCCGGTTATGCGGTCGATTAAAGCATCCATGCCGCTGCCGGTGAAGGTCGAGACATACAGCTGATCCTGCCGGCGCCGATCGGCCGCATCGAGTAAATCGCTTTTGTTGTAAACCAGCAGCAGGCGAGCATCGGTACCGCTGTTCGCGCGAATCGTCTTCAATTCATCGAGAATACGCTGATCGGCGTCGGTGAGACCCTTGCCTGCATCGACCAGGTAGATCACCACGTCGGCCTGACCGATGGATTCCCAGGCGCGCCGGATGCCTTCGCGTTCGACTGGATTCTGCGCTTCGCGCAGGCCGGCCGTATCGTTGATCTTTATCGGAATACCGCGCAACGAGATATGCTCGCGCAGCACGTCGCGGGTAGTGCCCTCGATATCGGTTACGATTGCGGCCTCGTAGCCGGCGAGATAATTGAGCAAACTGGATTTGCCGGCATTGGGCAGGCCGGCAATCGCTACGCCAAGACCTTCCTGCAGGGTTTGGCCCTGCTGCGCCTGCTGCAACAGGTCCTGCAGGCGCTGGCGGACAGTGGCGAGGCGTTCATCGATATCGCTGCTGGCGAGAAAGTCGATCTCTTCCTCGGCAAAATCAAGCGCCGCCTCGATGTAGGCACGTAGCTCGACGATCAGCTCGACCAGCTCGTTTACCTGCGCGGAAAAGCGGCCTTCGAGCGAACGCATCGCCGCCCTCGATGCCGCGCGGCTGCCCGACTCGATCAGGTCGGCAATCGCCTCGGCCTGGGCCAGGTCGACCTTGCCGTTCAGAAATGCGCGCTCGGAAAACTCTCCCGGGCGCGCCAGCCTGGCGCCCAGCGCACAGACGCGTTCGAGCAACATATCGAGCACGATGGGACCGCCATGCGCCTGCAGTTCGACACAATCCTCACCGCTGAAACTGTGTGGCGCCTTGAAATAGAGGCACAGTCCATGGTCGATCGCCTGCTCATCGGCGTCGAGAAATTGGCGAAACTGGATCAGGCCGGCTTGCAGATGGCTGTGACTGAGGCTTTCCGCGATGCTAAGCGCATCCGCTCCGGAAACACGCACGATACCGATTCCACCCATACCCGGCGGCGTGGCAATCGCTGCGATGGTATCGGGTGATGATGTTGACGATGACATTGCGGCAGGAGCTACCGTTACGAACGCACAGGGCCCGGGGACGACCTACTTGCCCCCGGCTTCGATGCGTTTGGTTATCACCCACTGCTGCGCGATCGACAAGGTGTTGTTGACCACCCAGTACAAAACCAGGCCTGACGGGAAGAAGGCGAAGAAAATGGTAAATACGAAGGGCAGGGCCATCATCACCTTGGCCTGGATCGGATCGGGTGGCGGCGGGTTCAACCGCTGCTGAATGACCATGCTGATACCCATCAAGATTGGCAGCACGTAGTAGGGATCCATGACTGACAGATCCTTGATCCAGAAGATAAAGGGCGCCTGGCGCAGATCGACGCTTTCCAGCAATGCCCAGTAGAGCGCAATGAAAACCGGGATTTGCACCAGGATCGGCAGACAACCACCCATCGGGTTTATCTTCTCGGTCTTGTACAGCTCCATCATCGCCTGGTTCATCTTCTGACGATCGCTGCCGTAGCGCTCTTTCAGCGTTTTCAGCCGCGGGGCGACCTTGCGCATCTTGGCCATCGAGCGATAACTCGTTTCCGACAGCTTATAGAACAGCGTCTTGACGGTTAGGGTCAGCAAGATGATCGCTACCCCCCAGTTGCCGACGAAGCCGTGGTACCACGACAGCAGCCAGTAAAGCGGCTTGGAGAGAAATGTCAGCACCCCGTAATCGACGGTCAGCTCGAGCCCAGGCGATATCTCTTCCAGTCGTTTTACGATCTTCGGACCGACGAATAGCTGGCTGGCGAATTCGCCACTGCTGCCCGGTGCCACCACCAGGTTACCCGAGCGCAGACCGATGGTATAGGTCGGTGGACTGCGCCTGGTATTCGCGATGCTGTAAATCAGGTTGGTTTCTTGCTGGCCGGGTATCCAGGCCGACAGGAAATAGTGATGGATCATCGCGATCCAGCCACCTTTTGATTCCAGCTTCAGCTGGCTGTCTTCCATGTCGTCAAACGTGACTTTTTCGTACTTGGTTTCTTCGTTGTAGTACACCGCCCCGGTATAGGTATAGAGCAGGCGCGAGGTTTCCAGCGGTGGACTGCGCTGGATCTGGCGATATTCGCTGGCTTGCCAATCCTGAGCGGACTGGTTGCTGATGCGATGCTTGACGTCGATCAGGTACTTGCCGGGTGTAAAATGAAAACTCTTCACCACGTCGATGCCGTTTTCACTCCAGTAGAGCGGCACGACAAGTTCCGACTGCCCCTGCTCGAGTTCATAGGCCATCTGTTCGGCGCGGTACAGGCTGTGGTGTGTCGGCGCGGTGGCTGCTTTGTTATTCAATCCACTCTGCACGATGTAAACGGAATCTCTTTCGTTATGCACCAGTTCGAGCCAGTCGTCGGGTTCTTCCAGCGACGTCGGGTATTTCTTCAACTTCAGCGAATGGATGACACCGCCACGCGTGTCGATGAGTGCACGTATGACATCGGTATCGACCTGTATCAGCTCCGCTGTAGCCGCGGCTGTGGTTTCTCCGCTGGCGGCGGCACCGACGTCCGTGGAGGTCGTGGTGGTGACCGAGTCGGCCAGATCGGGCAAATCATCGATTTCTGCCGGAGCACTTGAATCTGCAAGGTTGCTATCCCTTTGCGCCTGGGTCTGGCTTACCGGTTGGGGGCCATAATCGGCCTGCCACTGCTGCCACAACAACATGCCGACAAACACCAGGGCGGCGAATAAAAACAGGCGGGTATTATCCATGTTTGTGCTCGGAACCTGTACCGGGAACCGGGTCATAGCCGCCGCTATGCCACGGATGGCAACTGCCAACACGCTTCACGGCAAGCCACGAACCACGCAACAAACCATGCGCTTCGAGCGCTTCGATCGCGTAGCGCGAACAACTGGGGGTGTAACGGCAATGCATACCGATTACCGGGCTCAGCAGGTAGCGATAAGCCTGGATCAATAGTATCAGTGGAGCTATCAGGATTTTTCGCATTGCTTGATGATGCTGTTCCAATGTTGATCCATGGCGGCTCGGATCTTTTCCGGACCGGCTAAAACTATGTCATGTCTTACCATGATTACCATGTCCCGCGCCGGCAATCGATGCTGAGCTTTGCGAAAACTTTCGCGAAACAGCCGTTTAAGCCGATTTCGGCCGACGGCCCTGGGCACCTGTTTGCGCGCAATAGCAAACCCCAGGCGTGGACACTGACCCGTCTTTCGTCCTATCAGGATCGTGATGCAGGCATCGGCACAGCGAAAATTATCCTGGAATACCTGCCTAAACTCGCTGGCTCGCGTTAATCTCAGCCGTCTTGGAAAAGATTCGCCGTCATCTGCGGCCACATCAAGGCGTGAGACGTGCTCTGCCTTTCGCGCGTCGCGCTTTAATTACACCTCGGCCACCACGGGTTTGCATGCGGGCACGAAAACCATGCGTCCTGGCGCGTTTAATATTACTGGGTTGAAATGTACGTTTCATGTTAAACGCCTCGGCTCACTGTTTGTCGCTTTCAACAAGGCGCGACAATGTACTGTTAGAGTCGAGCCACGTCAATAATTAATTACGTGCCTATTGCTGTTTTCGCTTTTTTCAGCGGGCATCAGCCAATACCAGCTCAAATAACGGAAAACATCGTGTCTTTTAGGAATCGCCCCTTTGCTCGGGCTGTGGATAAGTATAATATTGCGGGTCGGCAGGCTTCGGGATCGAAACGACAGCGTCACACCCAAGGTCGCCGCGAATAAACGCCAAATCCGCATTTCGACAGGCCCATGAGACCCGGGTTTGGCCGGTATATCGATGCCGTAACTCGGTATCACTGGATAATTTATAGCAACAAGGTTAAACGGGATAAATTTGAATTCAATCTGGCAACAGTGCATTTCCTGCCTCGAAGGCGAAATCAGCGAGCAGCAGCTCAACACCTGGATCCTGCCACTGCAGGTTGAAGCAGATCCTAATACACTGAAACTGCTCGCGCCCAATCGGTTCGTGATGGACTGGGTGCGCAAACATTTTCTGGACCGGATCCGTGAACTGGTAGCCAGCCTCGACGATAGCAAGTCAATCTCGGTAAGCCTCTCCATTGGCTCAAAAAGCCCGGATATATCATCTCAAGCCGCGGCGCCAGCGCCCGCGGCGCCGACGCGGGCTTATCGCTCAGCGGGACTTAACGAGGCGCACAAATTTCGTAATTTTGTCGAAGGCAAATCCAACCAGCTGGCGCGCGCCGCGTCGATACAGGTCAGCACCCATCCGGGATCCGAATACAACCCACTGTACATTTATGGCGGTGTGGGTCTCGGCAAAACCCACTTGATGCACGCTATCGGCAACCAGATTCGCGAAAACAAGCCGGATGCCAATATTCTTTACGTCAATTGCGAGCGTTTCGTATCGGACATGGTCAAGGCCCTGCAGCATGGACGCATGAACGATTTCAAGAATTCGTATCGAAGCCTGGACGCCCTGCTAATCGACGACATCCAGTTTTTAGCAGACAAGAGCCGTTCGCAGGAGGAGTTCTTTCATACCTTCAACTCGCTCTACGAAGCTCACGCTCAGATGGTGATTACCTGCGATCGCTTTCCCAAGGAAATAGAGGGACTGGAAGATCGCATTCGCTCGCGACTCGGCTGGGGCCTTGCCGTGGACATTAAGCCGGCGGATCTCGAAACCCGTGTCGCAATTTTAAATAGCAAGGCAGAGTTGGCCAATGCGGATGTCCCCGCCGAAGTCGCATTCTTCATCGCCGAGCGATTCAAATCGAATATACGCGAACTGGAAGGTGCGTTGAAACGCGTGGTAGCGCACTCCCGATTTACCGGTCAGCCAATCACCCAGGAGTTTGCCCGGCAGGCGCTGAAAGAATTGTTAGCGGTACAGGACAAGCCGATTACTATCGATAATATTCAAAAACTGGTTGCCGAGTATTTTAAAATCCGTGTGGCAGATCTTCTGTCGAGTCGCCGCAATCGCTCTATAACACGCCCACGGCAGATAGCAATGTCGTTGGCCAAGTCACTGACGCGACACAGTTTGCCCGAGATCGGTAGTGCTTTCGGTGGTCGAGATCATACTACCGTGCTGCATGCCTGTCGCAAGATTGCAGAACTGCGCAGCGAGGATCGGCGCATTGATGAAGACGTGGAAACGCTCGCGCGCATGTTGAGTAATTAACAAACGGGGTAGAAGCTGTGGAAAAGCTATTGACAGGAATAAAGGGTTATTTTATCCCGCAGTTATGCACAGCTTAGTCCCGCAGGGCAAACAGGAGTCAAAACTATTAAATGACTCTAAGTATCTGATATAAAAGGAATAAATAGAGTTGTTCCGTTATCAGGGTGTTACCAATAACAACAGCAAGTTAGATATATAAATGAAAACTACTATTAAGAGAGAAGAGTTGCTCGCGCCGTTACAACATGTGATCGGTGCGGTTGAACGGAGACAAACATTGCCGATATTGGGGAATGTTTTATTCAAGTCAACGGGTGGTGACCTTTCGCTAACCGCGACGGATCTCGAAATAGAAATGGTGGCTACGCTCAATGCCGCGGGTACGGACGATTTCCAAACAACCATTCCGGCACGCAAGCTGCTCGATATTTGCAAAGCCCTGCCTGATGGCTCGTCCATTAATTTCAACATCGAGGATAACCGCGTTTCCCTCACGTCAGCTCGCAGCCGATTTTCGCTAGCGACGCTCCCGGCACAGGATTTTCCAAGCCTGGATGAGATCGATGTACAGCATTCTTTTTCGATCCCACAAAATTTGCTGAAGGGGCTTTTCGATAAAACCTCCTTCGCGATGGCCCAGCAGGACGTCCGTTACTACCTGAACGGGATTTTGATGGAGATCTCGCCAAAGCAGGTCAAACTTGTAGCAACCGACGGGCATCGCCTTGCTTTGAGTCAGTCGCTACTCGACAGCGGCGTTGGTGAAGATCGGCAGATCATTATCCCCCGCAAGGCCGTACTTGAGCTTTCACGATTGCTTGATTCAACTGACACTGCCGCGCGTTGCGAATTAAGTCAGAATCATTTCCGCGTTGAAACTGATTCGCTGGTGTTTACCACGAAATTGATCGATGGGAAATTTCCAGACTACCAGCGTGTTATTCCCGTCGATGGTAACAAAATCATGCGGGTGGAACGTGAGGCTTTGAAACAGGCGATGAGCCGTATTGCAATTTTGTCGAACGAAAAGTACCGCGGTATACGTCTGACTTTTTCATCCGGTAACCTGTCTATTCAGGCCAATAATCCCGACCAGGAGGAAGCCGAGGAAGAATTGCAGGTAGATTACAACGAGGGCGACATGGAGATCGGTTTTAATGTGACCTACCTGATCGATGTCCTCAACGTCCTCGGATCGGAAAAAGTGCAGGTGAAGCTTAAGGATTCCAATAGCAGCGCCATCATCAGTGATAGTGAAGACGAGTCCAGTCTATACGTCGTGATGCCGATGCGGCTGTAGGGAAGAGTGGATAGTTTATGGCGATCCGTCAGCTGAGCCTGACAGATTTCAGAAACCTGCGCAGTACGACGCTCGATTTCGACAAACATATCAATCTCGTAACCGGCGCGAATGGTTCGGGTAAGTCGAGTTTACTCGAAGCCATCTACGTCCTCTGCCAGGCACATTCCTTTCGTACGCATCAGCTGAAACAATGCGTCAGGCATGGAAAATCCAGTTTTCTATTGTTTGGGCGGTTCGCGGACTTCAAGGCAGGCCTGTCGAAATCTGATAAAAAGCTCGATATCCACGTCAATGGTGAGTCGATAAAAAGGCGTTCAGAACTGGTGCGACGGGTGCCTGTGCGAATCGTTAATGCTGACAGTTTCGCGTTGATCGAAGGCGCTCCACAAAAACGGCGGGCATTTATCGATTGGAGTTTGTTTCACGTGGAACACTCTTACGCCCAGGTCTGGGCTGACTTTAATCATGCGTTACGCCAACGCAATCGTCTTTTGAAAACGCGCCAGGATCTACACCTGCTGGAATACTGGGACGGGCATCTGGCAACGCCTTCGCTCCAGCTGCAGCAAATGCGTGAGCAGCAATGCCTGGAACTCCGACAGATGATGGTCGATGAATTCGATGAATTACTGGACGGAGTTCCGATCGAGATCGAGTATCGTCGGGGTTGGCCCGGTAACGCCGAACTTAGAGACGCATTGAAAAGTCAGCGGCAACGCGATATCAAAAGTGGTTTTACCAATGTTGGCGTACATCGCGACGATCTCCTGTTTACTTCCGGGGGGCATAAAGCCGAAGACGTGTTGTCGAGAGGGCAGAGTAAACGTTTATGCATGGCGTTGCTCATGGCGTCGCTGAAACTGGTCGGGAAGAGGACCGGTAGGAAAATTATTCTACTGATCGATGATCTGCATTCGGAGCTCGATCAGGCAGCGCAACAAAAGATCTACCAGCAACTCTGCACCATGGATCTGCAACTGTTCGTCAGTAATATCGACGAACGGCTACCAGAGGGTTTGCTAACAAAAGAATTCAAAATGTTTCACGTGGAACATGGTACAATAAAGCCTCGAAATTTCAGCTAGATCCTTTCATGTCAAACTACGATTCCACTAGCATCCAGGTGCTAAAAGGTCTTGATGCTGTACGCAAAAGACCGGGCATGTATATCGGTGATACCGACGACGGCACCGGTTTGCATCATATGGTCTTTGAAGCCGTAGACAACTCAATCGATGAAGCCCTGGCCGGATACTGTACTGAGATCAAGGTCGTGATCCACAGCGATGGATCGGTATCGGTGAAGGATGACGGGCGCGGTATACCGGTTGATATTCACAAGGGAGAGGGACGTTCCGCAGCCGAGGTCATCATGACGGTCTTGCATGCCGGCGGCAAGTTTGATGACAATTCCTACAAGGTCTCCGGTGGATTGCACGGCGTCGGCGTTTCGGTGGTGAATGCCCTGTCAGAGACCTTGTCGTTACGCATCAAGCGACAGGGCAAACTGTATACCCAGGAGTACCGGATGGGTGTACCGCAGGGCGACTTGCAGGAAGTCAAGGATACCGATCAGACCGGTACCGAGATACGCTTCCTGCCGAGCCCGAAGATATTTGCCGACGTCGAGTTTCACTACGAAATCCTCGCCAAACGGTTACGTGAATTATCATTCCTGAATTCAGGTGTTCGAATTCATTTATTCGATGAACGTACCAACAAGGAGGACCTGTTCGAGTATGAAGGCGGAATCCGCGCGTTCGTGGAGCATCTGAATAAAAACAAGACGCCGATCCACGACAAGGTCATCAGCATAACGATGGAGCAGGATAATGTCGTCGTCGAGGTTGCGATGCAGTGGAACGATTCATACCAGGAAAATATATTTTGTTATACCAACAACATACCGCAACGTGATGGCGGCACACATTTGTCCGGTTTTCGTGCCGCGCTGACGCGTACGTTGAATCAATACATGGAGAGTAGCCAGATCAAAAAGGAAAAGATCAGCACCGGCGGTGACGATGCGCGCGAGGGCCTAACCGCCGTGCTGTCGGTCAAAGTACCCGATCCCAAGTTTTCATCGCAAACCAAGGAAAAGCTGGTGTCGTCCGAAATCAAGGGTATTGTAGAGTCGGTAGTTAGCGAACAACTCAAGGATTATCTCGAGGAAAATCCTGCTGATGCCCGCACCATTACCAACAAAATTCTGGAAGCGGCCAGGGCTCGGGAAGCGGCGCGCAAAGCGCGCGAAATGACACGGCGCAAGGGAGCGCTAGATATCGCCGGCTTACCCGGGAAACTCGCCGATTGCCAGGAGAAAGATCCGTCGCTATCCGAAATATACCTGGTGGAGGGCGACTCCGCGGGTGGATCGGCAAAACAGGGACGGAATCGGAAAACCCAGGCAATCCTGCCACTCAAGGGTAAAATTCTGAACGTGGAAAAGGCGCGTTTCGACAAGATGCTGCAGTCCGCCGAGGTTGGCACCCTGATTACCGCCCTGGGTTGCGGAATTGGACGTGAAGAATTCAATATCAACAAACTGCGTTATCACCACATCATCATCATGACGGATGCTGACGTCGATGGATCGCATATTCGCACCCTGCTGCTGACGTTTTTTTACCGGCAGATGCGCGAGCTGGTCAACCGCGGGCATGTCTATATTGCGCAACCACCGCTGTACAAGGTGAAAAAAGGCAAGCAGGAACGGTACGTCAAGGACGATAAGGAATTGAATGCCTATCTCTTACAGCTAGCGATCGAAGGTGCTCAATTGCATCTGTCCGACGAATCTCCTCCTATTTCCGATCTCGCGCTCGAGGGACTTGCTCGTCAATACATTACGATACTCGCTATTTTCGACCGCCTTGGTCAGCACATTCTTCCTGAAGTATTGAAACTGCTGGTCAATATGCCGGTGGTCGACAAAGCAATGTTGCTCGATGAAGCGGCGATGTCCCAGTGGGGAGAGCAACTGGTCAAACGGTTGAACCAGGGGAGCGAGGCGTCTGTATCCTACAGTATGTCAGTGAAGGGTGACGATGACAGCAATCGGTTTGGCCTCATGATCGCTAAACGCCTGCATGGACTGACCACGTCCAGGTTGTTGAGTAGTGATTTCTTCATCGGTGCCGATTACCAGCAGATAGCCCAGTTTGTGCAGCAGGCGGGTGACTTGTTTGGCGAAGATTCGTATGTCAGAAGAGGGGAGCGCAGCCAGCCGGTAAGCAAATTCAGCGATGCATATAACTGGCTGATGGGCGAAGCGCGCAAGGGATTGAATATCCAGCGGTACAAGGGCCTGGGGGAAATGAACCCCGATCAGTTGTGGGAAACGACCATGGACCCCGAAAACCGACGTCTGCTCAAGGTGCGCATCGAGGACGCGATCGCTGCGGATGAAGTGTTTACCACGCTCATGGGGGACCAGGTGGAACCCCGACGCGAGTTCATCGAAGCCAACGCGCTTAACGTAAATAACCTGGACGTATAGCAACTTCTTGATTTTATTAATTTATTCTCTATATATAGAGGACACTTTAATAAACCCGGGATCAAATTGATGGACATTGCCAGCATTCTCTTCTGGGCCGTAGTCGCGGGCATCGTGGTCTACGCTATCAGTATTTACAACCACCTGGTTAGACTCAAGCACAACGTGTCCAAGGCGTGGTCGAATATTGATGTATTGCTCAAGCAGCGCCACGATGAAATCCCTAAACTGGTCGAAACCTGCAAACAATATATGAAGTTCGAGCAGGACACGCTGGAGAAAGTGATGCAGGCGCGGGCGCAGGTTTCTCAGGCCAGGCAGAACCAGGATATTCCGGGTCTCGGACTCGCCGAGGGTGCGTTGCGCATGGGGCTCGGGCAGATTTTTGCGTTAGCAGAGGATTATCCCGAGTTACGCGCCAATGAAAATTTCCAGCATTTGCAAGGCCGCATTAGTTCGCTGGAGAACACCATTGCGGACCGGCGCGAATTTTACAACGAATCGGTCAATATCAATAATATTGGTGTCGAAACATTTCCCGACATCATTGTCGCCCGCCTGCTCGGATTTGGTCCGCGTGATCTCCTCGAGTTCGAAACCAGTGAAATCGCTGACGTCAACGTAAAGCAATTATTCGAAACCTGAGCCGCCGCCGCCGCCGCAAGTCGTCATGTTTAGCGGGCTGGAAAGCGAAATCCTGGCCATGTCACGAAGCGATTACCTGGCCATGCTGGCTATCCTTACGGCTGGCTGCGCATACCTTGTCTACTTCAGCTTTCGTGCTTTTCGGCGGTTTCGCTTCGTCGATGGCACGGCAACATCGAAAATCCGGTCAGCCGCGCAGGGACTTGTCGAACTCAAGGGCCTGGGCGAATTGTTACCCGGCGACAGCATTACATCGCCGTTCAGCAACAGTCGATGTGTCTGGTATCACTGTACAGTCGATAAACGTCAACGCAGAGGAAAGCGCAGCAGCTGGACCAACATTTCTGATGAATGCAGTGGCCACCTGTTTCAACTGGTAGACGATACCGGTTGGTGTGTAATCGACCCCGATCATGCTCACGTTATTGCTGAATCGGATATCACCTGGTTTGGGGGCAGCGCCGATTCCCGGTTTAAAGTGCCGTCCAGGAATCGCTGGATATCTCTTGGCCTGGGAAATTACCGCTTTCGTGAGCGCCTGATACGTCCAGCAACATCGCTTTACGCACTCGGCGAATTTCGCAGTTTGCAGAACAACCAGGCAGAGGAAATGATTACCAAACAGGTCGAAGACCTGGTAAGACAATGGAAACTTCAGCCGCAGCGTTACCTCGCCGACTATGATTTTGACGGTAACGGAAAGATTCAACAGCAGGAGTGGAAGGCTATCCGCGCCGCTGCACGCAAACAGGTGCTGGCAAAAATAAATCGTGAGGACAGCGAGCATCACCTGCTGTTGCGGCCGCAGGACACAAGCCATCCGTTCATACTGTCTGCCATTGGCGAGGAAGATCTGGTGGCGAGCAAGAAAATAGGTGCGTATAGCTCGGCGATCATTGCGTTTGTGCTGCTGGCTGCATTGGTGATCATGTCTTCGCTGCGCCCACCGTTTCCTCTTTGATTGCGCGACCTGGATCAGTAGACTAGCGCCCTTTATCAACATCTGATGGTATTTACGTGATTAATCCGCTCCTCGAACCCGCCCAGTTGCCGGCCTTCAGCAAGATTAGCCCTGAACTGATCCAGCCAGCCATCACCGAGTTGATCGAGCGCAATCGACGCAGCATTGCCGAACTGGAGAAACAGCAACAGCCGCAATGGGACAGCCTGATCAAACCGCTGGAACTGATGAATGACCAGCTGGACAAGGCCTGGTCGCCAGTACGACATTTGAACTCGGTAAAAAGCAGCACCGAACTGCGTCATGCCTATAACGCCTGTCTGCCACTCCTGTCCGAATATTCGACAGAAATTAGCCAGAATCGCCAGCTTTATGAGGCTTACCAGCAGATCGCCAGTTCGGCGCAATTCGCTGAATTCACGCCGGCGCAGCAAAAAACGATTAACGATGCGTTGTTACACTTTCGCCTCGGCGGGGTGGAGCTCGAGGGCGACGCCCGCAAGCGTTATCAGCAACTGCAATCCGAATTGTCGGAGCTGCAATCTCGCTTCGAAAATAATTTGCTCGACTCTACGCAGGAATGGCAATACCTGACCGACAACGAAGCCGAACTTGCAGGCCTGCCGGGCTATGCCATCGCCATGCTGCGCCAGCTGGCCGAACAAAAAGAGTTGAGCGGTTATCGCGTCACGCTGGATATGCCGTGTTATCTGGCGGTTATCACCTATGCGGATAACCGCGCCCTGCGTCAGGCCATCTATGAAGCCTGGGTGACGCGCGCCTCCGATCGTGGTATTACCGATAAAACCTGGGATAATGCGCCGATCATGCGGGAAATAATGGCTAAAAGACAGGAAAAAGCCAGATTATTGGGTTTTCCCAATTACGCCGAGTACTCGCTGCAGACCAAAATGGCGGGTTCTATCGAACAGGTACGCGAATTCCTTTATGACCTTGCCGCGCGTTTACGTGTAGCGGCCCAGGAGGAAGTTGCCGAACGCCAGGAGTTCGCCGCTACACTTGGGTTCGACGCCGAATTACAGGCCTGGGATTACGCTTATTACAGCGAAAAACTGAAGCAGCACCGTTACCAGCTATCGGACGAAGATCTAAAACCTTACTTTGCCGACCACAGCGTGATTTCCGGATTGTTCGAGATCGTCGCCAAACTCTACGGTGTCCGCATCGAGCGTGTCGATAACAACATAGATCTCTGGGAAGAAAGCGTCAGCTTTTATCAAATCGAGGATCGACAGGGCACCCCCATCGGCCAGTTCTATCTGGATCTTTATGCCCGCGAAAACAAGCGCGGCGGCGCCTGGATGGATGAGTGTGTCAATCGCTATCGAATCGATGGCCAGGTCCAGCTACCCGTCGCTTACCTGACCTGCAATCTTACGCCGCCACTTGGCGACCAGCCCGCCCTGTTCACCCACGATGAAGTGATTACGCTGTTTCACGAGTTCGGTCACGGTCTGCATCATCTGCTGACGCAGGTCGATGTCCCAGAAGTTGCTGGCATCAACGGCGTCGAATGGGATGCCGTGGAACTGCCCAGCCAGTTCATGGAAAACTATTGCTGGGAGTACGACGCCCTGTGTTTGTTCGCGCGCCACTATCAAAGCGGTGAACCGCTGCCACCAGAGTTATTTCAACGCATGCTGGCCACGCGTAATTTTCAAATCGCCTTGCAGATGTTACGCCAGATCGAGTTTGCCGTGTTCGACCTGCGCCTGCATCAGCAGGCGGAGCTCGATTCGGCAGAGCAGATACAGCAAATTCTGGACGAGGTCCGTAACGACATCTCGGTCGTCAGCACGCCCGCCATCAATCGCTTCCAGAATGGCTTCGCACATATTTTTGCAGGTGGGTATGCCGCGGGTTACTATAGCTACCTGTGGGCGGAGGTACTGTCCGCCGACGCTTTTGCGGCGTTTGAAGAAGAAGGGATATTCAATCCTGAAACGGGAAATCGATTTCTGCAATGTGTGCTCGAGCAGGGTGGTTCTCGCCCGGCGCTGGATTCCTTCCGTTGTTTTCGTGGACGTGAACCCAGCATCGAAGCGCTGTTGCGGCATTGTGGGATAAAACAGTGACGAAAAACATATTTCTTGGTCTACTGCTGACCACCTTTTGCACGCTTGCCCTGGCCCAGGATTCGGATGATTCCGACAAGGATCGGCAATACGTGACCGACCAGTTGCGTCTGTCCCTCTACGAGGAACCCAACTCGCAGAGCAAGGTGTTGAAATTGCTACTATCCGGAGACATGCTCACCATCGATGAAATTCGCGGGCCCTACGCGTTGGTCACCGATTCCAGTGGCGTCCGTGGTTGGGTTAAACGGGGATTCATGGTTACCGATCCAACGTCGAACATCCTGTTGCGCGAGGAACAGGAAAAGAATGCCAGCCTTTTGGAGGAAATCGAAAAGCTGAGCAGTAGCAAGGTGGTGATAGACACCTATGAAAAAGACATGGATGAGCTGGTAGCGAAAATGGCGAAACTGGAAGACGAAAAACAGACAACCCAGACCGCGATGGAGGAACTGCAACAGCAACTGCAAAGCACGCAAGCGCAACTCGAACAGAGGATGCAGAACAAGCTGCCACTCCAGGAAGTACTGAAAGATACCCTGGCAGCCTATTGGCAAATAATTGCCGCCCTGTTGCTACTGATGCTGGCGGTTTGTATCCTGGTGACTAAAGCTATCGTCGAAGCTCGAATCAAAAGCAAGTTCCACGGCATCAAGATCTGGTAGATGCAATACCGGGATCTGCGAGATTTCATCGACCAGCTTGAACGCGAGGGAGACCTGAAGCGCGTCAGCAAGCCGGTTGCCACCGAGCTCGAAATCACCGAGATATCCGATCGCGTATTACGCGCTGGCGGCCCAGCGCTGTTGTTCGAAAATCCTGGCGACAGCGCCATACCACTATTGGCCAACCTGTTTGGCACCGAACAGCGAGTAGCCCGGGCTCTAGGCGAGGATAATGCCGCCAACCTACGCGAGGTTGGCAAGCTGCTCGCCTATCTGAAAGAGCCGGCGCCACCCAAGGGATTTAAAGATGCGCTGAAATCGTTGCCTATTTACCGGAAAATCCTTGATATGTCGCCAAAAGTGGTGAAAAAAGGATTATGCCAGGAAGTGCAATATCACGGCGATGACGTCGATCTGTCGATGCTGCCGATTCAGACGTGCTGGCCCGAAGACGCCGGGCCATTGATTACCTGGGGCCTGGTCACCACCCGGGGACCCCATAAGCAACGGCAAAATCTCGGCATTTATCGCCAGCAACTGATCGGCCGCAATCGTCTGATCATGCGCTGGTTGTCCCACCGCGGCGGTGCACTCGATTACCGGGAGTGGCGTCAGCAGAAGGGGGATGAACCCTTCTCTGTATCCGTCGTCCTCGGCTGCGACCCGGCAACCATACTGGCCGCGGTGACGCCGATTCCCGATAGCCTCGCCGAATACGCTTTTGCCGGTCTTTTGCGCGGTTCGAAAACCGAAATCACTCGCTCCCTGCTTTCGGAGCTCGAGATTCCGGCACGCGCCGAAATCGTGCTGGAAGGGCATATATATGCGGACGACGAGGCCGACGAAGGTCCGTTCGGCGATCACACCGGTTACTACAATGAAGTAGAGCGTTTTCCAGTGTTTACGGTCGAAGCGATGAGCATGCGTAAGGATGCGATTTATCACAGCACCTATACCGGCCGTCCGCCCGACGAACCGTCGGTGCTCGGGCTCGCGCTCAACGAAGTTTTCATTCCCATCCTGCAAAAGCAGTTTCCGGAAATCATCGATTTCTACCTGCCGGCCGAGGGCTGCTCCTACCGGGTCGCCGTGGTGAGCATGAAAAAACAGTATCCGGGGCATGCCAAGCGCGTGATGATGGGTGTCTGGTCATTTCTGCGACAGTTCATGTACACCAAATTTGTCATCGTGGTCGATGAGGACATCGATGCGCGCAGTTGGGAAGACGTTATCTGGGCTATATCCACGCGCACCGATCCGAGCCGAGATATCACCCTGATCGACAATACACCGATCGACTATCTCGATTTTGCGTCGCCGGTATCCGGGCTTGGATCGAAGATGGGTCTCGACGCCACCAACAAGCTTCCCGGCGAAACCACGCGCGAATGGGGCAGGCCGATCAAAATGTCGGCCGAAGTGGTGGCGCGAGTGGATGCAATCTGGGATGAACTGGGCCTCGATTAAAACGGGCCGCGCAGGCCGGCAGCTTTGCACCGTCAGAAAAATTGGACCATAATCATCCTTTATTCGAGTCCAGGTTAGCGGAGGTCATATGCGTTCGATCATGGTACTGAATTCCAAGGGCGGCTCGGGCAAGAGCACTATTGCCACCAATCTCGCGAGCTACTATGCGACCCAGGGCAAGCGCGTGGTGCTGGTGGATCTGGATCCACAGGCATCGAGCCTCGACTGGCTTGCGGCGCGCCCCAGCGGTCGCGCCACTATCAGCGGTATCGACGGCGCCGCCGGCCACTACCGCTTACCTCGCAGCGCAGATTACGTGATCTACGATACTCCTGCCGCGGTCCACGGCGCGGAGCTGAGCGCGATGTTACGCAAGGCGCAGAGCATCCTCATCCCGGTATTGCCATCGCCGATCGACATGCGTGCGGCCACGCCCTTCGTGCAGAAAGTGCTCGCCAACAACCACGTGGCGCGCAAGGAAACGCGCATCGCGCTGATCGCCAACCGCTGTCGCGAGCACTACAACATTTACCACCAGCTCGACAGTTATCTGCGCAAGGTGCGCAAGGCGCCATTTTTAAGCGTACTGCGTGAAACGCAAAACTACGTGCGCGCGGCCGAGCGTGGGCTCGGCGTGTTCGAACTGGCGCCTTACCTGGTGCGCAAGGATCTCGATCAATGGGATCCGATCATCCGCTGGTTGAACAGCAAACGCAGTCAGCCGGTGGCCTGAGACCATCTCGAAACCCGTTTACCAGGTCACGGTGCAGCCCGGCGACGAAAGCTTTGCCTGCGCGGCGGACCAGTCCGTGCTGAACGCCGCGCACGCCGCCAATATCCTGATTTCCTATAGTTGTCGCAGTGGCCGCTGTGGATCTTGCCTCGGCAGGTTGCTCGCGGGCGAAATAACTTATCCGCGGGGCCGGCCCGAGGCGCTCAGCGCCGCACAGAACGAGGCTGGATATGCATTGTTTTGCAGCGCTTATGCGCTCTCCGATCTGACCATCGAACTGCTACAACCGGAATTTTCGCGCTAATCCTGCCGGGTTGTTATTGCAGCGCCCTCTCGACCGCCTGGGCAGCGTGAATTGCAGTCGTGTCGAAGAGTCGTATATCGGTATGGCTGGAGTCGACTAGCATGCCGATTTCAGTACAGCCGAGGATCACTCCGTCGATATCCTGTGCGCGCAGGCGATCGATGATGGCGAGATAAACGTCGCGCGAATCGTCATCGATTTTTCCACGGCATAGTTCCTGGTAAATAATATCGTGCACCATTTGCCGGTCGTGCAATTCGGGTACTATGACCTCGATGCCGTGCTGCTCTATCTGACCGCGGTAAAAATCGAGTTCCATAGTAAACGCGGTGCCAAGCAGGCCAACCCGGCGCACCTGCTGCTCGAGCAGCACCCCTGCCGTCGCGTCCGCGATGTGCAACAGCGGTATGTCGACGGCTTCCGCTACAGTGCCGGCGACCAGATGCATGGTGTTGGTAGCGATCAGGAAAAAATCCGCGCCGCCCCTTTCGAGGCGCCGCGCCGCATCGACCAGGATCGCGGCGGCGCCGTCCCAGTCACCGAGATGTTGTAGCTTTTCAATCGGCGCAAAATCGACGCTGTACATCAGCATCTGTGCTGAATGCAATCCACCCAGTCGCTGCTGCACACCCTGGTTGATCAGGCGGTAATAAAGCTGGCTGCTTTCCCAGCTCATGCCCGCAATCAGACCGATGGTCTTCAATGTGGCACCAATGTGCGCATCGCCCCGTTCATGGCGAGCCGGTCGTCCCCCGCTGGCCCTGTTTGCTGGCCAGTTTCTGCGCCTTGCGCCTGCCAGCCTGTGCGGCCGCGTCGCTACCGAGGTGCTGCTCGCCACGCGCGCGCGCCAGGCGAACCTGTTTTTCGCGCTCGCGAAAACCCTGTCGGTCCTCTTCGGGACGGGAGTCGTAGCAGGCTGGACAACTGACTCCCGGCTGGTAGCGCTCGCTCAGTTTGTCGGCCGCGGTGATCGGCAGGCGGCAGGCGTGGCATTGATCGTAACTGCCCTTCTCGAGTGCATGATTGACGCTGACACGATTATCGAAGACAAAGCATTCACCGTGCCACTTCGACTCGGCTTCGGGTATTTCCTCGAGATACTTCAGAATGCCGCCACGCAAGTGGTACACCTCGTCGAAACCCTGCTGGCGCAGGTAAGCGGTCGATTTCTCGCAGCGGATGCCGCCGGTGCAGAACATGGCTACCTTGCGGTGACGTGCGGGATCCAGGTGTTGTTTGACATAGGCCGGAAAATCACGGAACGATTCGGTTTTTGGGTGGATCGCGCCCTCGAAACTGCCGATAGCCGATTCGTAGGCATTGCGGGTATCGATCAGGGTGACCTCGGGATCTTCGATCAGAGCATTCCAGTTGTCCGCATCGACATAGGTTCCGCCGCGCGCGGGGTCGATATCCTCGATGCCCATGGTGACGATTTCGCGTTTCAGCTTGACGCGCGAGCGGTAAAACGGCATTTCGTTATCGTACGACAGCTTACAATCGAGTTCGCGCAGGCGATCGTCCTGGCGCAGGTAATCGAGCAGCGCGTCGATCGCCGCCTGCTCCCCGGCAACCGTGCCGTTGATGCCTTCGGAGGCGAGCAGCAGCGTGCCGCGAATCCGCCTGTCGAGCATGAATTGCAACAGCGGTTGACGCAGGGACTGGTAATTATCGAGCCGCACGAAACGATAAAGCGCGGCGATCACGATGGGCGATGTCATCAAGCCTCCTGGAGCGTAAATCCAGAGCCGGTTAAAAAAGGGGGCGTAGTTTAGCCGAGAACGGCTGCAGCGTCATCCCCTTGCCGCGTGCGGCAAGCCTGTTCGAGGAGCCTGGGCTTCAGTCGTCAGACTTGCCGACGATCTCGATATGATGGTCGATGAAGTCGATCTGGTCACCGGGACGAATCTTCTTGCGCTTGCGCGTTTCCACTTCGCCGTTGACGCTGACCAGGCCGTCGGCAATCGCCTGTTTGGCGCTGCCGCCCGACTCGCTCAAACCTTCGAACTTGAGGATCTTGTAGAGCTCGACGAACTCGGACTCGAGCTCGGCGATGATGTTATCCGTATCGCTCATGCTTACTCGTCAAAATCGATATGAATGTCATCCGGAAAGGGTTGCCCCCTGCCGGTCTCGATAGAGGATTTCAGGCTCAACATGAATACTCCCCACTTGGTGCTGCAGTGTGCCAGAAAATCATCCGTTCTGGCCCAGTTGTAATGGCGAAAATTGACGTAGGTCTGTTTTTTGGCTGGCACAAGTTCGAACGAAATTTCGCTGCCCTTCCATGCCGGCGGCATTTCGCCACTGTGGCGCCAGACGACCTTCCGATTGGCGATCAATTCAACCACTTCGAAATCGGGTCCATCGCCATCAAAGCGAAAGGCAATAACCGAACCGGGACCGCCCGCGCCGCGGGTATCGGTGGTCCACCACTTCGACAGGCCTTCGTCGGTAGTCAGCTGATGATAGATATCCTCTGCGCTACCGCTGATGCCGACTCGATGCCTGATTTCGAACATTGGGCTAGTTTAAACCTTTTAATGACTTTGGGAAAAGACTTGGCGAGAATAGCCGTCCCAGGCAAACAGAGACTCCGAATGATTCAGTGGTATCCCGGCCACATGCACAAGGCCAGCAAGGCCTTCAGTGAAATCCTGCCGCAGGTCGATATCGTCATCGAGGTACTGGACGCGCGCCTGCCGGGATCCAGTGAGAATCCGATGCTGGCGCGGCTGCGCCACGACAAGCCCTGCATCAAGTTGCTGAACAAGAGCGATCTGGCCGACCGCGAGCGCCTGCAGGACTGGATCGTTGAACTCGAAAAGCAAAACCAGGTGAAGACCCTGGTGTGCAGCAGCGCCGATAACATCCATGCCGGACTTCCCGACCTGTGCCGCGCGCTGGTGCCGAAGCGCGCCAACCGCTCGGTAATGATTTACGCGATGATCGCCGGTATTCCGAATGTCGGTAAATCGACCTTGATCAATCGCCTTGCCGGTCGCAGTATAGCGAAAACCGGCAACGAAGCGGCGCTGACAAGAATGCAGCAGCGCATCGAAATCTCATCTGAACTGACCCTGATCGACACCCCGGGGATGCTCTGGCCCAAGATCGAAAACGAGCCCAGCGGTTATCGCCTGGCTGCCACCGGCGCGATTCGCGATACCGCGCTGGAACTGCAGGATGTAGCCAGCTTTATCGCCGAATTTTTTCTTACAGCCTATCCCGAGCGGCTGATTCAGCGCTATCATATCGACGATCTGCCCCGCTCCGAGATCGAACTACTCGAATTGATAGCGCGCAAGCGCGGTTGCCTGGTGTCGGGTGGCCACGTCGACCTGGAAAAAGTGTCGCGTCTGTTGATCAGCGAATTTCGTGCCGGTGAACTGGGTGCCGTGTGCATGGAAACTCCGGCGGGTCTTGCGGCGGAATGGGAACAGGTAGAGGTGATACGCGCGCACAAGGCGGCCGCAAAAGAAGCCCGCAAAGGCCGTCACCGCAGGTCATAACAACGATCGATAGCAGGAGAACAGAACCATGATTATTCGCCGTGCACTGGCGCAGGATGCCGCCGAACTCGCCGAATTCAACACCAACATGGCGCGCGAAACCGAGGGCGTCGAACTGATTCCGGAAGTGATCGGCGCCGGGGTAAAGGCGATGATCGACAATCCGCAGATGGGCTTTTACCTGGTGGTCGAACTCGATAACGGCATCCAGGCTTCGCTGATGGTTACCACCGAATGGAGCGATTGGCGCAACGGCATGTTCTGGTGGATCCAAAGTGTCTATGTACGCCCGGCCTATCGCCGTCAGGGGCTCTACCGAGAGCTTTACGCGCGCGTCAAGGAGCTTGCCGAGCAGGAACCCGCGGTGTGCGGATTTCGTCTCTACGTCGAACGCGATAATGCCAACGCGCAACAAACCTATACCGCGCTTGGTATGTCGGAAACCGATTACAAAATGTTCGAAGAACTGAAGCCCAGCCTCGAATACCGTCGTTAGACAGGCGTCACCGCCCGGTTACCTTTAATCTTCAGCCTCTCGCTAACTGCCACGGCGCCGATTCCCGCTTGCACGCGCTCCCCGCCGGTAATATAGTCATCCTTCCTCAACGGGGTGCTCTGTGAGCTGAGAGAAGGCAAGCCGCCTTCAACCCGATGAACCTGATCCAGTTAATACTGGCGTAGGGATGTGAGCGAATTCCACGATTCCCCCATCTCTCCGTTACTGATGTACCGAGCTGTTTTCAGCCGAATGGAGATTCGAATGTATTCTATTTTATTACGCAGCGGAACCGTCCTGGCTTCCCTGCTGCTTAGCTTCAGTGTGCAGGCCGCGGCGCCCACGCTGGTAGTTTATTCCTATGATTCCTTCACCAGCGACTGGGGACCTGGTCCGCAGGTGAAGAAAGCCTTCGAGGCGAATTGCGAGTGCACGCTAGAACTGGTAGGCCTGTCTGATGGCGTGGCGATGCTCAATCGCCTGCGCCTGGAAGGCGCAAACAGCCGTGCCGATATCCTGCTCGGCATCGACACCAATCTTACTGCCGAAGCGCGCGCCAGCGGCCTGTTCGACACGCATGGTATAAGCCTCGAATCCAGCGCCCTGCCCAATCCCTGGCAGGACGACCTGTTCCTGCCCTACGATTTCGGTTACTTCGCGTTTATATATAACAAAGAAAAGCTGCACAACCCGCCGACCAGCCTGCGGCAACTGGTCGAAGATGCCGACGGTCCGACCCTGCTGATCCAGGATCCCCGCACCTCCACTCCCGGTCTCGGCCTGGTGCTGTGGATGAAGAAAGTGTTCGGCGAGCAGACCGACCAGGCCTGGGCAAAGCTCGCGCCGCGAATCGTCACCGTCAGCAAGGGCTGGAGCGAAGCCTACGGACTGTTCCTCAAGGGTGAGGCCGACATGGTGCTGAGTTACACCACGTCACCCGCCTACCACCTCATTGCCGAACAGGATGCGCGTTTCGCCGCTGCCCGCTTTGCCGAGGGGCATTACCAGCAGATCGAGGTTGCCGGGCTGGTGCGCAGCAGTCGGCAAAAGCCGCTGGCGCGTAAATTCCTCGAATTCATGATCAGTGACGAATTCCAGAAAATCATTCCAACCACCAACTGGATGTATCCGGCGATCGCTGGAAACGAGGTGCTGCCAGCAGAGTTCAGCCAGTTGATCGACCCGTCGCCGGCGCTGCTGCTGGATGAAGCGCTTGTCGCCAGCGAGCGCAAGAGCTGGGTCGACGAGTGGCTCGAGGTAATGTCACGCTAGCAGTCGGTCGGACTGTTAAATCCACGATGAACATACCGCGCGCTATTCCCGCAAGCCTGGTACTCGCCTTGCTGGCGCTGCTGGTGCTGGCGCCGATGGCGGGCTTGCTGCAGTTGAGTGCCTTGCCCGGATTCGAAGCGGCCGATTTGCGCATCTGGGAAAACGCTTACCTGCGCCGCGTGGTGGGATTCAGCCTGTGGCAGGCGCTGTTGTCGACATTGCTCAGCGTGTTGCCGGCCATCCTGGTCGCGCGCGCCTTCGCGCTGCAGCCCGGGTTACCGCTGCGGCGCATGTTGCTGGGGCTGTTTGCCTTGCCGCTGGTGGTACCGGCGGTGGTGGCGGTGATGGCGGTGGTGTCGGTTTACGGCAGTGACGGCTGGTTGCCGCTGGGTCGAAAGCTCTACGGGCTCAATGGCATTTTGCTGGCGCACGTTTTCTTCAACCTGCCGCTCGCGGTGCGTTTACTGTTGCCCCAGTGGCACGCCATCCCGCAAAGCCACTGGCTGCTCGCCGAGCAGCTGGGGATGAACCACTGGCAACGCTTTCGCTTCGTCGAATGGCCGCAGCTGCGCGAAGCCCTGCCCGGGGTGCTGTTGCTGGTGTTCATGCTGTGCCTGACCAGCTTTGCGGTGGTGTTGACGCTTGGTGGTGGACCGCGCAGCACCACGCTCGAGGTCGCGATCTATCAATCTCTGCGCTTCGATTTTGACCCGGCTAAAGCGGTGGTACTGGCGCTGCTGCAGCTGGCTTTGTGTATGCTGGTGGCGATTTTCACGCTGAAGCTACAGCGCATGCCCGAGGTTGAAATCGCAGCCGCGACGCCGTGGGCAGGGAAATCGAAGGCGGCGCAATGGTTCAATCTCGCGCTGATCCTGGCGGCTACTCTGTACGTCGGTATGCCGCTGCTGTCGTTGTTGATCGATGCCCTGCGTGGCCCGCTGCTGCGGGTGATGTTCGATACCGGGCTGTGGCTGGCATTTGGCAACACCCTGTTGATCGGGATTTCGGCCGCCGTGCTCGCGGCAAGCGCCGGCTGGTTCCTGCTGGCCTACAGCGCCGAGCTGGCGCAGCGCGGACACAGCGCGGCGGCCCGCCTGGTAGACCTCGCCGCGTCGAGCGTCTACGTGGTGCCACCGCTGGTGATCGCTACCGGTATGTTCGTGTTGCTATCGCCACGCGTCGATGTGTTTGACTGGGTATACCCGGTGGTGATTTCAATCAATGCCTTGATGGGCCTGCCTTTCGTCATTCGCTGCCTGGGCCCGGCGATGCGCCAGAATCACGCCCGTTACCATCGCCTGTGCCTTAGCCTCGATCTGCGGGGCTGGAACCGGTTTCGCCATCTCGACTGGCCGTTGTTGCGGCGCCCGCTGGGCCTGGCGATTGCGCTGGTGGCGGCGCTCGCCATGGGTGATCTCGGCGTCATCGCGCTGTTCGGTTCGACCCGCAGCGCTACCCTGGCGCTACTGATCTACCAGCAACTCGGCGCTTACCTGGTGGCGCAGGCAACGGTGACCGCGCTGCTGTTACTGGCGCTCTGTCTCGGCGTCTTCGTCCTGCTGGAACACCTGATCGGAGGTTCCGCCGATGCTGCGGCTTGAGGGTGTCGAATTCAGCTATCCATCCGCGCCGGAGTCCACCATGCATTTCGACCTGCAGGTCGACGATGGCGAAGTGCTCGGTTTGATTGGCCCCAGCGGCTCGGGAAAATCCACCCTGTTACACCTGGTCGCCGGATTTCTGCGGGCCTCGGCGGGCCGCATAGTCGTCGACGAGCAGGACTTGCAAAACCTGCCGGTCGCCGCGCGGCCGGTGTCCATCGTGTTTCAGCAACATAACCTGTTCCCGCACCTGGACCTGTATACCAACGTTGCGCTTGGCGTCGATCCGTCGCTGCGCCTGGCGCCCGCGCAGGTCGACGCCGTTCGCGCCGCGCTCGCGCGCCTCGGGCTGGAATCGCTGCAGCATCGCAAACCGGGCGAACTGTCCGGTGGTCAGCGTCAACGCGTCGCGCTGGCGCGGGCACTGGTGCGGCGACGCAAGATCCTGTTGCTCGACGAAGCCTTTGCCGCGCTGGGCCCGGCGCTGCGCGCCGAACTGATCGAACTGGTCAGGGAGCTGGTGCAGGAACAGCAGATGGCTGCGCTGCTGGTCAGCCATCAACCGGGCGACGCGCTGATCGCATCGGCGCGCTGTGCCTTTATCTGTGACGGCCGCGTTGCCGCGTTGGCGGATACCGCGCAGTTGCTCGCCGGCAGTGAACCGCCGCAGTTACGCGCATACCTGGGGTCGCAGTGAGCGCGCGGCAGAGCGACCTGGACTGGGCCTTTACTCACATCCCGTTGCTTGCCGGGTGCAGAGCCGAAGATTTTCACATCGCGGCGCTGCCGGGATACACCAATCGTAATTACCGCCTGTACAACCCGTCGCAGGACTGGGTTTTACGCGTGCCGCGTCCGCTGACCAATCGCTTCATCGACCGCGCCGCGGAAGCACACAACCAGACCCTGGCTCATCAATTGGACCTCGCACCGCAGGTTGCGTGGCGTAATGACGATGGCGTGACCCTGACCCCGACCCTGGCGGAGAGTCGCAACCTGTGCGCCGCCGACCTGAATCGCGATGACTTGCTAGCGACCATCGTCGAACCCTTTCAGCGCCTGCATCGCAGCGCGCTGCGATTCGCTGGCGGGCTGGATCTGCGCAGCACATTGCAGCAACACTATGAATTGCTGCAGTCCCATCAGCGAGCCGGTTTTGCCGCGCGCATGACGCAGGCGGAACGGGTGTTGTCGTTACTCGAAATGGACGAGTCAGAGCTGGTGCCGGCGCACCGCGACCCGGTGCCCGGCAACCTGTTGCTGGACGATCGGCGCCTGTGGCTGATCGACTGGGAATACTCGGCCATGGCATCGCCCTACTGGGATCTCGCCATCATCTGCAACGAGGCCGAGCTCGATCTGTCACAGACCCGGCGCCTGCTGCAGGCCTATTGTGTCGGCGGCCCGGCGATGAAAGAATCGATTCTTTTCGATTATCGCGGATTACTCAAATTGCTTAACGATTGCTGGATGGCCGCGCTGGTGGATTCTTAAAGACGCCGATGTTGACCCATTCGGTAAGCCTGTACCTGTTCTCGGTATTGATCTGGGGATCGACCTGGTTCGCGATCAAGTTCCAGCTCGGCGTGGTCGCCGCAGAGGTGTCGCTGGTGTACCGCTTCGGCATCGCGGCGCTGATCTTACTGCTGTTTTGTCTGCTGAGCGGTCGTAGTTTGAAGTACTCGCCGCGCCAGCACGGTTTCATCGCGCTGCAGGGACTGTTCCTGTTTTCCAGCAACTACCTGGTGTTTTACTGGGCAACCGGGCTATTGACCTCGGGTATCGTCGCGCTGATGTTTTCCACGGTCATCCTGATGAACATCGTCAACGGCGCGATTCTGATGCGTAACCCGGTGCGTGCGCGCGTCGTCGTCGGCGCCTGTTTCGGTATTGCCGGCATTGCCGCGATCTTCTGGTCGGAGGTCAGCGGTATCGGCGACAACGCGGGTACCTGGCGCGGGCTGTGGATGTGCCTGCTGGCGACCTGGTTTGCCTCGGTCGGCAACATCATTTCGGCGCGCAACCAGAAACACGCCATCCCGGTAATCCAGACCAATGCCTGGGGCATGGCCTATGGCGCCTTGATCATGGCCGTTTATGCGCTTGCAAGCGGCGTGCCGTTCAACTATGACCCTGCGATCAGCTACAGCGTTTCGCTGCTTTATCTCGCGGTATTCGGATCAATACTCGCCTTCGGTTGTTACCTGACCCTGGTCGGCCGTATCGGCGCCGACAAGGCGGCCTACGCCGCGGTATTGTTTCCGGTCATTGCGCTCGGCCTGTCGACGCTGTTCGAAGACTACCAGTGGACGCTGCGGGCGCTATTCGGTTTCCTGCTGGTATTGCTCGGCAACTACATCGTGCTGACGCGCAGGCCGCTGGCGCCGCCGCTGTCACGAGTGGGATAGCGGATCGCCGAGCAGGTTGGAAACGTTCGGCACCTGTTCCAGCGCCCATTTCAATTGATCGCGCATGGCCGGGCTGAGACTGCCGGGCGCGACGCGATTGGACAGCGGAATTCCGGCCTCCAGGTCGAGCAACTGCTGCTGCAGGATCGCGTTGAAGATGATGCGATGCGCCTCGGTGAGGTTTTGCAGTGTCTGTCGCATATTGCTGACGAACTCACCGGCCGCGGCGAAACGCCGTGGGGTCGATTGTTCGCGTATCCCGTGCTTGATGGCGAGCACCCGCGCCGTCGAAAACAGCGGCATGATGCCACCCATTTTCAGGTCCATGCGACCGTTATCGAGCTTGAAGCGTCCAAACAGTCCCAGCGGCGGTGAATTCTTACAGGCGTTGATCGACATCAGCTTGATGAACAGGTTCGATTTACCCGCCCGTTTGAAAGCTTTCTTCAGCACCGCGTTAGCGAGCCCGATATCGCCATGTACCCCGACGGCATCGAAAAAGATATCACAGTTCAGAACATCTTCGGGCGACTGGCGCTTGAGCCAGGTTTTCACCACCGCGTGCCAGCCCTCCACCGACCTGCGCCATTCCGGGTTGCTGGCCATCACTTTGCCCTTGCAATAAGGCACGCCGGCGGCATCGAGCATGGTCGATACCCGCTCGCCCAGCTCGGCGAACCATTGATCTTCGGGCCCGCCGGGAGCGCCCTCGGCAAACACGATGGCATTGTCCTGGTCCATCGCCAGCAGGCTTTCGCCGCGGCCGCCCGAACCGAGCACCAGCAACGCGTAAGGGCAGGGGGCCGGCGTCGCCATGTCGCGTTCCGCCAGAATGCAGGCCTGGCGCGTGAGCGCACAGAGTTCGCGCGAGATGACTGCCGCGACATCGCGCACGTCGACTTCCTCTGCGACCAGGCTTTTCGCCACCAGCACGATCTTGCCCCATACCGCCGACATTTGACCGACGCTTTCGGCCGCGTCGATGTCGTCACCGAGCAGGATGGCGTCGTTCGCACGCTGGCGCAGCAGATCGCGCGCCGACAGCGCGCCGACGATTCTGCCCGTGTGGTCGTGAACGCCGATGTGGCGCACGTGCATGCGCTTCATGCGCGCGATGGCGCGGTAGACGAAGGCGTCGGCTGACAGGCTCGCGAGCGGATAAACAGCGACATCGCGTACCGGGAGCGAGAACGCGGCTTCGCCGACTTCGCGCATCTTGCGCAACAAATCGCGTTCGGTGACGATTCCGTGCTTGCCGCCGGCCTCGGCGGGATGCACGTACAGAGAGCTGACGCGGTGATCGATCAACTGCGCCAACGCGTCGCGCAGGCTGATTTCGGGGTCGATCATCAATGGCGGGCTGCTCATCAGGTCGCGCAATCGGTGGCGGTAGGGAAAGCTGTCGATACGCGCCAGCGTGGTGCGCGTGTTCCTTGCCTGCTGGATGTCGAGCCAGCCGATTTGCGTTTCGCGCATACTGGCTTCGCTGAAACGGTCACAGGCGCGCTCCACCTCGGCCAGCGTGCGGATGCCGCGTTCGCGCAGTTTCGGTATCAGCTTGACGAAGATGGCAGCGGTAGCGATCGCATCGCCCAGCGCGCTATGGCGGTGATGTATCTCGACACCCACCCAGCCGGCGATGGTATCTAGCGAAAAGTCGGGCAGGTTCGGGCCCAGCAGGTTTACCAGGAAGCGCACGTCGAGGCAGTGCGGAGCGACCCACTTGAGACCGGCCAGCTCCATCTCGCGTTTCAGCATCGCGAGATCGAAACCGCTCGCGTAACCGACCAGTACCGAATCCTGGCGCCACTCATCAAACTTGCGCACTACCTCGCCGAATTCTGCCGCCGTGGCGACGTCGGCATCGCTGATGCCATGGATTGCCTGGCTTTCTGGCGGGATCGGTACCCCAGGGTTGATCATCGATTCGAAAGTCTGCGACTCGTCCACCACGCCGTGGCGAATGCGCACCGCGCCAAGCTGAATCATGCGCGCCTGGTTGGTGTCGAGCCCGGTAGTCTCGCTGTCGAAGGCGATCGCGTCGATCGACAGCAACGGAATCGATGCGGGATTGTGTTGCGCGGCCATCGATTAGCGCCCTCCGGAAACGTCGATAAAGCTGCCGGTAGTATAGGACGCTGCATCGGACAGCAGCCACAGGATCGCCTCGGCTACCTCCAACGGCAAACCGCCGCGCTGCATCGGCACGCCGGTCTTCAGCCGGTCGACGCGCCCTGCTTCACCGCTATCGGCATGGATGTCGGTGTATATCAAGCCGGGCTTGACCGCATTGACGCGTATTCCCTGGTCTCCGACTTCTTTCGCCAGGCCAATGGTCAGCGCGTCGACGGCGCCCTTGGAGGCGGCATAGTCGACGTACTCGTGCGGCGCGCCGAGGTCGGCCGCGCGCGACGACAGGTTGACGATCGCTCCACCCTGGCCGCCCGTGGACGTGGACATGCGCTTGATCGCTTCGCGCGCGCACAGGAAACTGCCGATCACGTTGACGTCGAGGATGCGCTGCCAGCGCTCGCGCGACATGTCGACCACGTCGCTCTGCCGTTCGAGGATACCGGCGTTGTTGACCAGGCCGTCGAGACGCCCGAACTCGTTATCGATGGCGTGGTACATTGCCAGCACTTCGGCTTCGACACCGACATTGGCCTGGTGGAGTATTACGTGGTGACCGTCACCGACGAGTGACTGCTGCAGCTTTTCGGCAGTATTGCGGTTGCTCAGGTAATTGAGGCACAGTGCATATCCGCGTTCGGCGGCGAGGCGGGCGGTTTCGGCGCCGATGCCGCGGCTGGCCCCGGTGATCAGTAATACTTTCGACATGGCGGTGTACCTCCATCGGCAACAACCAGGGCCTTTGCCGTTACTGCTAGATCAGTTCCAGGGTCTCGACGCTGCTGCCGTGACGGCGCAGCGCATGCAACCCCGGCACGCCCCTGGTGTCCTGCCGTATCTCGATAAAAATCTGGCTCGCGGGTAGTTCCAGTTTATCCACCAGCGCGCGCTTCGGCCCGCTGATTGTATACGATTATGCTGTCGGGCTACGCCTGCAGACCAGCCTGCAGTTGATCGATATCAACACAGGGCTGGCAATCGTCGGCGCCGGGGGCCAGCAGACGGCCGTCGAAATTCAGCACGCGCGTGATGATGCGATAGCTCGTGCTGCGCCGAATCTTCAGCATCAGTCCGGCTTCAATTTTTCGCGCAGCAAGGCGTTGACCTGGCCGGGGTTGGCCTTGCCGCGAGACTGCTGCATCACCTGGCCGACGAAGAAGCCGAGCACTTTTTCCTTGCCGGCGCGAAATTGCTCGACCTGCTCCGGGTTGGCGGCGATCACGTCGTCGATCAGCGTTTCGATCGCGCCGCTGTCGGTAATCTGGCGCAGCCCGCGCGCCTCGATGATCTCGTCGGCGCCGCCTTCGCCCTGCCACATGGCATCGAAGACCTGCTTGGCGATCTTGCCGGAAATGGTGTCGTCGCTGATGCGCGCCACCAGTTGCGCGAGTGCGGCTGGTTCGATCGGTGATGCGGCAATGTCCATTCCCGCCTTGTTGAGCGCGCCGCCCAGGTCGCCGAGAATCCAGTTGGCCAGCAACGCCGGTTCGATCCCGTCGGAGCTGGCCGCGTGTGCGGCTTCGAAGTAAAGCGCGGTGTCGCGATTCGCGGTCAGCAACTCGGCGTTGTAATCCGACAGCTTGAGCTCGTCGATGTAGCGTTGCTTCTTCTGCTCGGGCAGTTCCGGCAGGCCGGCGCGGATCGCGGCGATGTCTTCGTCGCTAATGATCACCGGGAGCAGGTCGGGATCCGGGAAATAGCGGTAGTCGTTAGCCTCTTCCTTGCTGCGCATCGAACGCGTCTCGTCACGCTCGGAATCGTACAGGCGGGTTTCCTGCACGACCTTGCCGCCGTCTTCGATGACCTCGATCTGGCGTTCGACCTCGAAGTTGATCGCGCGTTCGAGAAAGCGGAACGAATTGATGTTCTTGAGTTCGGCGCGGGTGCCGAGCCTGTCGTCACCCTGGCGCCGCACCGAGACGTTGGCGTCGCAGCGAAACGAACCTTCCTGCATGTTGCCGTCGCAGATTTCGAGGTAACGCACCAGGCTGTGGATCTTGCGCGCGTAGGCCACGGCCTCTTTGGCCGAGCGCATGTCGGGTTCGGAGACGATTTCCAGCAGCGGCGTGCCGGCACGGTTCAGGTCGATACCGGTTTGCTCTGGAAATTGATCGTGAATCGACTTGCCGGCATCTTCCTCCAGGTGCGCGCGGGTGATGCCAATCTGTTTTTGTTCGCCCTCGGCAAGGCTGATGCTGATGTGGCCATGGCCGACGATAGGGTGTTCGAACTGCGAAATCTGGTAACCCTTGGGCAGGTCGGGGTAAAAATAGTTCTTGCGCGCGAATATCGACTGGTGATCGATCTGCGCGTCGATGGCGACGCCGAAGCGAATCGCCATGCGCACCGCTTCGCGGTTCAGCACCGGTAACACTCCGGGCAGGCCGAGATCGACCGCGCAGGCCTGGGTGTTGGGCGCGGCGCCGTAGGCGGTCGAGGCGCCCGAGAATATCTTGCTCCTGGTCGCCAGCTGCGCATGGATTTCGAGCCCGATGACGGTTTCCCAGCCGCTGCCGATTGCGCTACTCATGCGAATGCCTCCGGCGTTTGCAGGTGCCAGTCGCTGACCTGCTGGTAACGGTGCGCCACCTGCAGCAGGCGCGCCTCGTCAAAATAGTTACCGATCAACTGCATGCCTACCGGCAAGCCGTCGACGAAGCCGACCGGCAGCGACATGCCGGGCAGACCGGCGAGGTTCAGCGAGATGGTGTAGATATCCTGCAGGTACATGCTCACCGGGTCGCCGGTCTTGGCGCCGATCTCGAACGCCACTTCCGGCGTGGTCGGACCGAGAATCAGGTCGACGTCCGCGAAGGCTTTGTGGAAGTCATCCTTGATCATGCGGCGTAACTGCTGCGCCTTGAGGTAATAGGCGTCGTAGTATCCTGCCGACAGCGCATAGGTGCCGATCAGGATACGGCGTTTGACCTCCGCGCCGAAGCCCTCGCCGCGCGAACGCTTGTACAGGTCTTCCAGGTCGACCGGATCGGCGCAGCGATGACCGAAGCGCACGCCGTCGAAACGCGACAGGTTGGATGAACACTCCGCCATTGCGACGACGTAATAAGTCGGAATCGACAGGCCGGTCATGGGCAGCGAGACTTCACGCACATCGGCGCCCAGCTTGCGCAGCTCGCCGATCGCGGTTTCGATCACGCTAGCCAGCCGGCTGTCCAGGCCCTCGGCGAAATACTCTTTCGGCAGGCCGATCCGAAGTCCTTCGATACCCTGGTCCAGCCGTGCGCTGAAATCGCCCACGTCGATTTCCGAGGAAGTCGAATCGCGTGGGTCGAAACCGGCCATGGCCTGCAGCAGCAATGCGCAGTCGGCGGCGCTGCGTGCTAGAGGACCGCCCTGATCGAGGCTGGAAGCAAACGCGACCATGCCGTAGCGCGACACCCGGCCATAGGTGGGCTTGATCCCGGTGACGCCGCACAGCGCCGCGGGCTGGCGGATCGAACCGCCGGTATCGGTGCCGGTCGCGGCGGGCGCGAGTCCTGCGGCGACCGCCGCCGCGGAACCGCCTGAGGAGCCGCCCGGCACGTGCGCCGTATTCCATGGGTTGGCAACGTTGCCGTACCAGGAGTTTTCGTTGGACGAACCCATCGCGAATTCATCCATGTTGGTTTTGCCGAGCATCACCGCACCCGCTTCGCGGATGCGCTCGACCACGGTGGCGTCGTAGGGGGCGATGAAATTGTCGAGCATGCGCGAGCCGCAGCTGGTGCGCACGCCGTCGGTACAAAACAGGTCCTTGTGCGCCAGCGGCACGCCGGTCAATAACCCTGTATCGCCGTTGGCGAGCGCCGCATCGGCAGCCTGCGCCTGCTGCATGGCCAGCTCTTCGGTCACGCTGATAAAGCAGTTCAGCTGGGGATTGTGTTCGGCAATACGCGCCAGGTAATCGCGCGTGATCTCGCTGCTGGAGAAGCGGCCCGCGGCCAGCCCCTGGCGAATTTCGGTGACCGTATACGACATTATTCGATGACCCTGGGCACCCGGTAGAGACCTTCTGCGACATCCGGCGCGATCGCTTGAAATTTGTCGCGATGATCGCTTTCGCTGACTTCGTCGGCGCGCAAACGCTGGCTCGCATCGAGCGGGTTGGAGAGCGGAACGATACCTGCGCTGTCTACCTGGTTCATCTGCTCGACCAGCGCCAGGATGCTGGATAAATCGTCCACGTAGTGCTCGAAAGCGTCCTCCTCGATGTGGAGTCGCGCAAGCTGAGCTATACTTCGAACGTCATCGGATTTAAGGGTCATTTCTGGATATTTCCAAAGCGCCGGGGAAAAGTCCGCAAACTTACCACAATTTCACCGATTGTATAAGCAAAAGACTGATTTTTAAGGTATTTCACCTTGTGGAAATGACTGACCGTTGCTAGAGTACGCCCGTTCTGCGATAAATTTGGCGCAGCCTCGGGAAAATTTGGACCGGCGCCCATCAACAATCTTACGACAGGTTAAAAACACAGCATGTTTGCAGCTATTCGAGGCTTGTTATCCAATGATCTTTCTATCGATCTGGGTACAGCCAATACGCTTATCTATTCCCGTGGCCAGGGAATCGTTCTCAATGAACCATCGGTGGTTGCCATTCGCCAGGATCGCGGCCCGGGCGGACCGAAATCGATCGAGGCGGTTGGTACAGACGCCAAGAAAATGCTGGGTCGTACTCCGGAAAATATCACCGCCAAGCGGCCGATGAAAGACGGCGTTATCGCCGACTTCACCTACACCGAAAAAATGCTGCAACATTTCATTCGCAAGGTGCACGAAAACCAGTTCATGCGGCCAAGCCCGCGCGTGCTGATCTGCGTTCCCTGCGGGGCCACCCAGGTCGAACGTCGCGCGATTCGCGAATCGGCGCTCGGCGCAGGCGCGCGTAAGGTCTACCTGATCGAGGAACCGATGGCCGCGGCGATCGGCGCCGGCATGCCGGTGGACGAGGCGCAGGGCTCGATGGTGCTCGATATCGGCGGGGGAACCTCCGAGGTCGCCGTCATGTCATTGAACGGTATCGTCTATTCCGCCTCGGTGCGTATCGGCGGCGACCGCTTCGATGACGCCATCATCAACTACGTGCGCCGTAACTACGGCATCCTCATCGGTGAAGCGACCGCCGAACGCATCAAGGTCGAAATCGCTGCCGCTTATCCCGGCAAGGATTTGTTGGAGATCGAGGTCAAGGGCCGCAACCTTTCGGAAGGCGTGCCACGCAGCTTTACGCTGAACAGCAACGAAATTCTCGAAGCCCTGCAGGACCCGCTATACGGAATCATTTCGGCGGTCAAGAACGCGCTCGAACAGACACCGCCCGAACTCGGCTCCGATATCGCCGAGCGCGGTATCGTGCTGACCGGCGGCGGCGCGCTGTTGCGTGACCTTGACCGACTGATCATGGAAGAGACCGGATTGCCGGTGATCATCGCTGAAGACCCCCTGACCTGTGTCGCCCGCGGCGGTGGCCGTGTGCTGGAAATGATCGATGAACATGGGCTGGATTTTCTGGCGGTAGAGTAAGCCCCCGCGGCAAGCGCCCCGATGAAGATACTATTTCAGGCTCGTGGCGCTGGGTTACAGGCGCTATTCCTGGTATTTCTGAGTATCGCCATCATGGTGGTCGATCACCGCTACAACCACCTCGAGATCGTTCGCTCCAACATTTCTCTGGTAATCTCGCCGTTACGCTACCTGGTCAGCCTGCCGGCCACCGCGGGTAACTGGCTGGGCGACTGGTTTACCTCGCACACCGAGCTGCTCGAAGAAAACGAAGCGCTGAAGGATGAGAGCCGGATTCTTAGCGCGCGCCTGCAAAAGCTGGAAATCCTCGCCGAGGAAAATGCCCGCCTGCGCAACCTGCTCGGCTCATCGAGGAAAATAGCCGACGATGTGATCGTTGCCGAACTGCTGTCGGTGGACCAGAATCCCTATCGGCAGCTCATCGAAATCAACAAGGGCAGCAGCGATGGCATCGAGATCGGTAACGCGGTCATCGACGATTTCGGTGTCATGGGCCAGATTATCCACGTCAACCCGCAATCCGCGACCACCATCCTGATTTCCGATCCAGAGCATGCCATTCCGGTGCAATTCATACGCAGCGGCACGCGCTCTGTCGCTTTTGGCCGTGGCTCCACGCGCCAGCTGGAACTGCGTTACCTGCCGACTACCGCCGATATCATGGTCGATGACGAGCTGGTGACCTCCGGTCTCGGGGGTCGCTTCCCGCCGAATTATCCCGTTGCACGGGTCGTCTCGATCAGCGAAGACCGCATCCACGGTTTCGTGTCGGCGATCGCCGAACCCAAGGCACGTCTCGATTCCAGCCGCGAAGTGCTGGTTATCAAGCCAAAAAAATAAAATGTCGCGCCTGCGCTACCTGGTCATCCACGCTAGCCTGGTGATTGCACTGATCCTGATGATCTTGCCGCTGCCGGACTGGGCGCAGATATATCGGCCGAACTGGATGGCGCTGGTGCTGATTTACTGGAGCATGGCGTTGCCCAGTCGCGTTGGCCTGTGGTTTGCTTTTTTTAGCGGCATCGTGCTCGACACCTCGCTCGGCACGATACTCGGCCAGCATACCCTGGCGCTGGTCGTGGTGGTTTTTTTCAATCTCAATTTTTATCAGCGCATTCGCGTGCTGGCGCTGGCGCAACAGTCGATTTACGTATTCGCACTGTTGCTCATCAACCAGGTGGTGGTGGCCTGGGTGGAGGGAATCATGGGTCGATCGACGCCGCTGATGGCTTATTTCGGCGCGCCGCTGGTGGGGATGATCATCTGGCCCTGGGTTTTTGTGATCCTGCGCGACATCCGCCGCAAGGCACTGTTACGGTAACTGAATTTTGAGCAAGGATTTTGTTTACATAGATACGGACGCGGCGCTGGCCGATTTTTGCGCCAGGCTCGAGGGCGCGAACTATTGCGCGATCGATACCGAGTTTGTCCGTGAAAGCACGTACTATGCAGAGCTGGCGTTGATCCAGATCGGCAGCGGTGAACACTTTGGCTGTATCGATCCGCTGGCGATCGACGACTTTTCACCGTTTGCCGCGCTGCTGGTGAAACCGGGATTGCTCAAGGTATTCCACTCCTGTTCGCAGGACCTCGAGATTCTCTATCAGAAGTTCGCCGCGGTACCGTCACCAGTGTTCGATACCCAGCTCGCCGCCGCGGTACTGGGTTACAGTCACCAGATTTCCTATGCCGACCTGGTGCAGCAGGTCTGTGGCGTTTCACTCGATAAAAAACACACGCGCGCCAACTGGATGCGCCGGCCGTTGAGTGCCGATGAGCTCGACTATGCGATGGACGACGTGCGTTACCTGCTGGTAGTCTACGAACACCTCGACGAAGGCCTGCGGAGCAGCCGCCGCGCGAGCTGGCTGCAACGGGATTTGCGGGCCCTGACCGACCCGGCGAAATACGAGGTAGACCTGGCACAGTTGTGGAAGCGCCTGAAAGGCGTACAGAAACTGAAGGGAGAGGGGCTACAGATTGCCAGTGACCTTTGCCGCTGGCGCGAAGCCCTGGCGCAGAAACAGAACCGGCCGCGGCGATGGATTGCCAAGGATGATGCGTTGATCCAGATTGCGCGCCTGAAGCCCGCGAGTATGGCTGATCTGGCGAGTATTCCCGAATTGCCGGAAAAGACGGTGCGCCGGCACGGCAGCGAGCTGCTGGAAATTGTTGTGCACGCTGCTGAGGTCGATCCGAGCCAGTGGCCGAATCTCGACAAGCATGTTCAGCTCACCAAGCAACAGCTGGCGCTCGGTGATTGCCTGATGGCCTTGTGCCGCCTGATCGCCGATGAGAACGACATCTCGTTGGCGACGCTGGCGCTGCGCAAGGATATCGACAATCTGATCCTGAGCCCCAACAGCAGTCGGCTGACGCAGGGCTGGCGTTTCGACATGGCCGGCGAAAAGCTGCTCCACTTCATCCATGGAGAGTCCACCATCAGCGTCATCGACGACAAGCTGCAGCTCGAACCCCGTTAGCGGTGTCCGTTCACACTCGCTATCGTGATGCGGCCAAAGCCCGGTTGTTAGCCATGCGCCCGGCACTACAAAACGGCGCTCACCCTGCAAACTCCGTGGAATTTCGCGGCGCCTCTTGTAATATAGTCCGCAGCGTTTAAGCCATCGATATATACCCATGACCCCGCAACAGATACAACAGTTAATCTCCGCACAGATGCCCGATGCACAGGTCGAAGTCAGCGGTGGCGAAGGCAAGTTCGTCGCCAGCGTCACCAGCGATGCATTCGACAGCCTGACCCCGATCAAGCGCCACAAGCTGGTTTATGCCTGCGTCAAAGCTGAAATCGAGTCCGGAGAGCTGCACGCGCTCACCATCGTCGCCAAGACGCCCGCCGAAATCGGCTGATCCGTTCGCGCTTTGCGATGAGTGAGAGTCCTGTGCTGATCTGCGCGCTGGAGCAGCTTGAAGATCCTGGCAGTTATGGTTTCGCGGTGGATTTTGCCGGCGAGCAGGTGGAGGGCTTCGTGGTGCGTCGCGACGGCGAGTGCTTCGCCTATCGCAACAGCTGTCCGCACACCGGGGCGCCACTGGACTGGGTCGAACACCAGTTTCTCGATATCGAGGGCGCGCTGATCCAGTGCGCGGTGCACGATGCCCGTTTCCTGATCGAGTCCGGCGAATGCGTGCAGGGTCCCTGCCCGGGGGAAAGCCTCGAAGCGCTACCGATTCGGGTTCAGCAGGATCGCATCTACCTGCTAGCCTGCATATTGCACCAGGATCCCGAGTGATGTGATGCGGCATTCCGACGCAGGACAGATGCGGCTGAACGCCGGTCTGGACTGAGACCCATAGCCGTAGCTATGGGTCGAAGGAAGCCCAAGTTCAGGCGTATCTGGACAAGTCAACGCCGGGA
>Ga0209536_100000706_pt1 | contig 54945 bp, 56 predicted proteins | sample DeeMarSeWOR28_12_FD_187461 | JGI IMG/M metagenome (GOLD analysis project Ga0209536, IMG submission 187461) | Marine sediment microbial communities from White Oak River estuary, North Carolina - WOR-2-8_12 (SPAdes) (version 2) | ecosystem: Environmental > Aquatic > Marine > Intertidal zone >... | reverse complement strand
GTTTTTCCGATTACAACTAGTCCTCCAAAATTCCTTTCAGAAGCAAGAGAGATTACAATAAGAACAAAAAAAGAAAATAGCGCTGTAATAAGACAGGAAGAAAAAGGGATTATTGATATGGTTGTAATCACAGAAGATGAAGAAGGGAACAAGGTTGCTCAAGTAAGGACAAGAGATATAAGAAATCCAGAACTTGGAGACAAATTTTCTGCTCCACATGGACAAAAAGGAGTTGTTGGTTTGATTGTTCCTGAAAATGATATTCCATTTAGTGCAAAAGGAATTAAGCCAGACCTAATATTCAATCCGCACAGTATTCCAAGCAGAATGTCAGTTGGTTATTTAATAGAATTACTAGCAGGCAAGATTGCAGCAACAAAGGGGCAGATTATGGACGGAACTGCTTTTTCAGAGACAAGTGTTAAAGATCTTGAAGAGCAAATGAAAGAAATGGGCTTTAATTACGATGGAAAAGAAACAATGTATGATCCTGTTTCTGGAAAAATGATGGAAGCAAAAATTTTCATTGGAAATATGTACTATTTGAAATTGAGGTATATGGTAAGCAATAAAATACATGCAAGAGGATCAGGAAAGGTGGCATTATTAACAAGACAACCGGTTGAAGGAAGAGCAAAAGGCGGAGCATTAAGATTAGGGGAAATGGAGCAGCAAGCAATAGTTGCTCATGGAGCTAGCTTATTGTTAAAAGAAAGGTATGATTCAGATAAAACCACAGTTTATGTTTGTGATAAATGCGGTTCAATAGGAATCAAGAATTACATTAAGAATAAAATCGCATGTCCTGTTTGTAGCGGCACTGAAACACAACCTGTTGAGATTTCATATGCATTCAAGTTATTACTTGAAGAACTGCAATCAATGCATATTAAAACAAACTTTGAACTAAAAAACAAATACGAATAATCAAAATGGCAGACATAATAAGAAAACAATTGAAAGCATTGAAATTCTCTTTGCTAAATCCAGAGATAGTCAAAAAAATATCAAGTGCAAAAATTGTTACACCAGAACTTTATGATGTAGACGGTTATCCAGTAGATGGTGGTTTAATGGATCTTAGACTCGGTGCTATTGATCCGGGAACTAGATGCAGAACTTGCGGTGGAGGATTAAAAGAATGTTTAGGACATCCTGGAACAATTGAATTAGCAAGACCTGTAATCCATATTCATTATATTCCATTAATTGAAAAGCTTATAAAATCATTTTGTCAAGGGTGCGGCAGATTAATGATCAAAGAGGCTGATACAAAGAAATATAAGGGTTTAGCCAGATTGAAAAAGGCATCTGGCACTAAAAAATGCCCTCATTGCAATGCTGATCAAGAAAAAGTTAAATTAGAAAAGCCAAGCACTTTTTATCTTGGAAAGAAAAGAATTTTTCCATCAGAAATAAGAGAGATGCTTACAAAAATTTCTGATGAAGACTTAAAAAGCATAGGATTTGATACTTTAAGTTTTAGACCTGAATGGGCTCTTCTAACTTTATTGATAGTGCCTCCAGTTACTATCAGGCCAAGTATTACTTTAGAAAGTGGAGAAAGAAGTGAAGATGATAATACTCACAAACTATCAGATATAATTAGAGCCAATCAAAGGTTGTGGGAGAACTTAAATGCAGGAGCGCCTGAAGTAATCATCGAAGATCTTTGGGACCTATTACAGTATCATGTAACTACTTTTTTTGATAATACTATAGCCAGAATCCCTCCTGCAAGACACAGATCTGGACAGCCTCTTAAGACTATTGCTGAAAGAATCAAGGGAAAAGAAGGAAGGATCAGACATAATCTTGCTGGAAAAAGAGTTAATTTCTCTAGTAGAAGTGTTATTAGTCCTGATCCAAGAATCCAATTAAATGAGGTTGGTGTTCCTTTAGAAATAGCTAAAGTCCTTACTGTTGCAGAACGTGTTAATTTAACCAATATGGAACATTTGAAAAAACTAGTCCTATCTGATGTATATCCGGGAGCAAATTATGTAATCAGACCTGATGGAAAGAGGAAAAAAATCACTCCTGATCTTAAAGAAGAAATAATTAATGAGCTTGAACCAGGCTATATAGTAGAAAGACATTTGCAAGATGGAGATATTGTTTTGTTTAATAGACATCCTAGCTTGCATAGACCTAGTTTAATGGCTCATTTTGTAAAAATATTGCCATACAGAACATTTAGAATGCATCCTGCAATTGTTCAGCCTTATAATGCAGATTTTGACGGAGATGAAATGAATGTGCATAGTCCTCAGACAGAAGAGGCCAGGGCTGAGGCAAAAGTCTTGTTAGAGATAAATAATAATCTAATGTCTGTAAAAGACAATTCAAATCTTTTTGGATTGATAAATGATGCTATAACTGGAAATTATCTTTTAAGCAAGACAGAATTATCAAAAGAAGAAGCAGACCAGCTGCTTTATGAATCATATGTAGAAACAAAACTGGCGAAGAAAAAGATTTCAGGAAGCGAAATAATCTCAGCTTGCCTGCCAAAAATGAATTGTTCTATTAAGAGTCCAAGAGCAGAAATTAAAGTTAATAATGGAAAAATTGAGACAGAAAAGTTTGATAAAAGTATTTTAGGAGCAGAAGATGGATTATTAGTTAAAGAAATAGATAAGCAGTTTGATAGACAGACTAGCATGGATGTTTTAAGAAAAAGCTTTGCACTAGGCACTACATTTTTGACAAGAAAAGGATTTTCAATATCTGTTTCAGACTTTAAAGTAAATGAAAAAGTAGACGACTCTACTGAAGATATCATAAAAGAAGCAGAAGCTAAGACTGATAAGTTGATCAATGCATATTATAATAATGAACTTGAGATAATTCCTGGACAGACAAAAGAAGATAGCAGAGAAATTAAGATATTGCAAGTATTAAATGAGATAAGAACTAAGATCGGTAAGGTTGTAAAAGCAGAATTCCCTCAGGATAACTCAGTTAATTCAATGATTGCTTCACGTTCAAGAGGAAATATCCTTAATATTACTCAGATTGCATGTTGTGTGGGTCAGCAGGCTTTATGGGCAAAAAGAATTGGTTTTGGCTATAAGAACAGAACATTATCTTTTTTTAAAGAAAATGATCTATCACCAAAAGCAAAAGGATTTATTTATTCATCATATTTGAAAGGTCTTGAACCATATGAATTCTTTTTTGGAAGCATAACAGGAAGGGACGCTCTGATGGATACTGCGCTTAGAACACCTAAATCAGGATATCTATATAGGAGATTAGCAAATGCATTACAAGACATTAAAGCAGAATACGATGGAACAATAAGAGATGCTAGTGAGAATATTATTCAGTTTAAGTTTGGACTTGATGGTTTAGATGTTTCTGAATTACATAGAAAAGGAAAGATTAAACCTGGAGAAGCAATTGGAATTGTTGCTGCCCAGGCGTTTGGAGAGCCTTCAACACAAATGGCATTAAGTGTATTCCATTTTGCTGGAGTTCAAGAGATGCAGATTACCTTGGGATTACCAAGATTAATTGAAATATTTGATGCAAGAAAGACTCCTTCAACACCAATTACTGAAATTTATCTTGACAGAGAGCATAATAATGAAAATGCTGCAAAAACACTGGCTGAAAGAATCAAAGAAGTCAAGTTAAAAGAAGTGATGACTGAAATTAAAATAGATTTTACAAGCAAGAAGCTTGAAATCACGTTAGATGAAAAAGCATTAAAGAGATTTAAGTTGAATGTAGATAAAGTAGTAGATCAAATAAATGAAGGAAGAGCAAAAGGAAACACAATAATTATTTCAGATCAAAAGTTTGAGCCTAAAAATCTTTACAAATTAAAAGAAAAATTAAAAGAAACCCCTATTTCAGGCATAAAGAACATTAGACAAGCCATTGTTATCAAAAGAGAAAGAGATTATGTTATTATGACTCATGGTTCTAATCTTCAAGAGATTATGAAAGTAAAGGGCGTAGATAAGAACAAGACAAAGACAAATAATCTTTATGAAATTGCAGATGTTCTTGGAATTGAAGCTGCAAGACAAGCAATTATCGACGAGATTAAGAAAGTTCTTGAACAGCAAGGACTTGATGTTGATTATAAGTATATTGGTCTTGCTGCAGATGCCATGACCAATACCGGACTAATAAAAGGAGTCACTAGAATGGGAATTATTTCAGAGAAAAAGAGTGTATTGGCAAGAGCAAGTTTTGAAACGCCTGTAAAGCATTTTGTAAATGCTACTGTCAAAGGAACTAAAGATGAATTGGCAAGTGTTATTGAAAACATTATTATCAATCAACCAGTGCCAGTAGGAACAGGATTGCCAGGATTGCTTGTTAAAGTAGTCGGACCATTAGTAAAAGAACCAAAATCAGCTACAAAGGAAAAAGAGAAGAAATGACAACAAAAACACTTGATCTAAGTTTTATAAGACATCTGAATTTATTTGAAAAGATTACTAGAGTTAGAGCAAGCCATTGTTTTACATTTAATAATATCTTATTTTTTGTTGTACCTGCAAATCTTGTTTATAAGGCTATTGGTGAAAAAGGCAACAATGTAAGAAGACTTGCTGAGTTGATCAATAAAAAAGTCAAGATATTAGCAAGTCCTGATAAACCAGAAGACACAGAAAAATTCATTAAAGATATTATAGCACCAATAGAACCAAAGAATATTGAGATTACGGAAAAAGAAATAATAATCAATGCTGCAAAAATAAACAAAGCAGGGCTAATAGGCAGAGATAAAACAAAGCTCAAGGAACTAGGAAGAATTGTCAATGATTATTTTGGCAAAGAGTTGAGGATACAGTAATTAATCATAACCTTTAAAAACCAAGGCTAATACAGTATCTTATTCTATTTTCGGAAAATGGGATTATATAACGCTATTAAACACATAAAAAGAAATAAAAAGACTAGATGGCAAAGCTTCAAATATAAACGTAAGGCTCTTAATCTTTTTGCAAAAGCAGATCCTTTAGAAGGCAAAAGCCAAGCCAAAGGAATTGTTCTTGAAAAAGTTGAAAGAGAGGCTAAGCAGCCTAGTTCTGCTATGAGAAAATGCTGCAAAGTACAATTAATTAAGAACAGCAAGAATGTTATTGCATATATTCCTGGAAATCTAGCTAATAAATACATTGATGAGCATGATGAAGTTATGATCGAAAGAATCGGAGGAAAAATGGGTCGTGCAAAAGGAGATATTGGGGGAGTTAGATTCCAAGTTATCAAAGTAAATGATCAACCTCTTGCAAGATTATGGACAGGCAAGATTGAAAAAGGTAGAAGATAATAAGATGAAAATATTTGATTTATATGAAACCAGTGAAGTACAAGTTAAAGATCCTGGTCTTAAATGTGCAATTAATCTCGATGAAAAATTAATGATTAAGTCACATGGTAGACATATCGGAAAGTTTGAAAAGACCAAAGTAAATATTCTTGAAAGAATTATTGGATATATTGGAGTTTCTGGACACAGAGGAAAAAAACATAAAGTAATTACAAGCTGGGCTTCTGGAAAATATAGCAAAAATGCAAAAATATTGCTTGATACATTAAAAATAATTGAAGAAAAGACAAAAACAAACCCTATTCAGGTATTAATACAAGCGATTGAAAATGCAGCTCCTTGCGATGAGATTACAACTATTGAATATGGTGGAGCAAGATATCCTCAAGCAGTTGATATTTCGCCATTAAGACGAATATCATTGGCATTAAGAAATATAGTTCATGGTGGTTATGATAAGGCATTTAATAAAAAGACAACAATTGCTCAAGGTCTTGCTGCAGAAATCCTAGCAGCTAGTGCAAATACAGGAGAAAGTTTTGCTACTCAAAAAAGAAACGAAATACAAAAACAGGCTGATTCTGCTAGATAGTTTTTTATAGAATCTTTTATAGTATTTTATATGAATAAAAGATTGATATATTATATATTATCTTTGATCTTGATTCTTAATTTTCTTAATACTGTATATGCTCATCCTCATCCAGCAATGGATATAACTAATTTCAATAATACAATTAGTATTCGTGCGCTTCATATGCAAAAACTGACTGAACAATATATAAAAGACAATTTTATTCTTCGTGATTGTGATTATAAATTTGTAGAAACATATGTTGCTAGGCTTGAGACTTTTATTACATTAAAACATGATTGTAATGAGATTATACTTGAGGAAAATACTTTATTTAGAGATTATTGGAAAAGCACTCCCATTCTTATTAATACTAAAGGAATTATTGAAGCAAATGAAACTACTGGTTTTATTGAAAGTGTTAGAAATATGAAAGTACCTTCTAATTTCATTTATATTATTCCATTTTTATTTATACTTGGAATAATCTTCACTTTATCAGGAGATTTTTTCAGCTATATCCTCCCTATTTCAGTCAGTTCAAAAGTAAAAGAAGACAATAAGCTATGGTTTAAGGCTTGGGGGATTCATCTGATATCAACTTATTTTTTTATAATATTTTCTTTAAAATTTCTTTCAAATTATATTATAAAATTCTCTGGTTTTGTAATAGTCTTTATAGGCGGATTAATGTTTCTTGAAAAATATCTTCAAAGAAAACATCTTTCGCCTTATTTACTGGCATTAATTCCGTGTGCAGGATCAATATTTGTAGCGACTGTTATATTTGCTAATAATCTTTTTTATATGGTGCTTGCACCGCTTGTAATGAACCTTGGAGACCTGGTTTTACTAAAAGCAGGGTCTAAAATCCCTATTCCTAAAAAATATGTTAGTAAGATACCCTATTTTATGTTTGCTATAGGATTTATTGTAATCCTTAAGTTTTCAATTATTTCTGGCAGTGTTGGAATTTCAGGAATGAATGTGCTTGGTTCAGACAAAGAGTTTATTGTTGATGAAAATGACCTAGTTACTATTTCATATGGCGGCAAATTTGATGATGAAACAACATATGGAGAAATTGCCTGGCAATCTATAAGTTTTGTTGTTGGATCTGGAGATATGATTTATGGAATTGATAATGCAACAAGAGGGATGAAAAAAGGAGAGGTCAAAGAGATATTTATGACAGCTAGTGAAGCATATGGTGAATATGATTCTTCAAAAATAATTGAAATACCTTTATCATCTATAGCAAACAAAGATAAATTAATTGAAGGAAAATATGTTGGATTGCAACACGGAGATTCTATTATAGATGTAAAAATAATTGAAATTAAAGAAAATAGTGTTTTGTTAGATGGTAATTCTTTGCTTGCTGGAAAAAACCTTCTTTATACAGTTAAGATAATGGATATAGAAAAGCGCTAAATATTTTATTAATTTCTTAATCTAAAAGTAGTGACAAAAGAGAAAAATTTATATATGGCTAATGTTAAATATTTCTAGAAATATTAAAATGGCAAGAGATAGCAAGAGAGAGATTAAAGGAATGACTGAAGGCAGTAAGATATACAGTAAGACCATGGTTGCTGCTGAAGGTATGAATAGTTCATTAGAAAGAAATATCACTCATAGGGTTGTTGCTTATGATGGATCTGGTCCTGATGCTAAACCTCTTTTTGGAACAGAACCATGCAAAACTGTCTTTAACTATCATGAGGTTATAGGTACTCCTGGAGGAGAGCCTGAGCTAGTACAAAGATATTTATCTGCTAATAATAAGTTTGGTTTACGTAGAAAAGGAGGAATTGCTGGGTTTGGTGGGCTTCATAGTATAATTCGCGAAAAATTTGAACTTATTGAAGGGAAGCATTATGCAATAACAACAGATGAAGTCAAAGTAAAGGTTGGGGAATTGGAAGAAGTGGTTGATCAGGATGGTATGTTTGATATTAATGGTAATTTACTTTCTAATAAAAGATATGATAAGATGGAAAGATATATTCCAACTCCAGACATAGCAAAAGAAGTAGGAGATGTTATATTAGTAAGAGAAGGAGACAAGCAAGGTATTATGAAGCCTGATGGTTCTTTTGTTGGCGGACTGCAAGTTGTTTTTGATAGTGATAAGCCTACTGCTAAACGTACAGGTCGAGTTAATTTGAAAAGATTTGGAAAAAGAATTTGTCTTCATGTTGAAAAAGGACATGAAGAAACTGAAAGAGATGCAGATGGAAGAGAACAGAAAAAATTTATTCCAGACGAAGAAATGTATGTTTCTAAAAGGGGCAGGATATTATATGGTGGATGGTGTTTTAAATTAGAAGAATTCAGAATAGGAAAAATGATGTTGGGTTTTGCAAAAGATACTAAAGAAAAAGGCAAGGGCAAAGGCCAGCTTCATACAATAATTGGGGATAAGGTATATGGAGGTCCGTGGTTTAGATTTCATGAAAGAAAACTTCCATACGGAAAAAAACGTACTCTATTGCAAGCTTATGATGAACAAGGACTTTTAATTGTAGATAGTAAAGGAAATAATCATCATGGTCCGCATCATTATGATCCTAATAAAAAAGGAGCTGAAATGCAATTTATAGATGGAGAAGACTTAGCTAGATTTTTTGATGAAGAAAAAAGAGATCAAGCTATAAGATATTGGGGATTTGATAATAGAATTGCATATGGTGGATCTCATGATAAAGAAGTTCCAGCAGGAGAAGAAGAAAAAAGAAAGCCATTGCCAAAATTTTTGAAGGAAGAAGGAGAAGAAGCAAAAGAAGAAGAAATAGGATTCACAATAAGAATAGGGAACCGATATTCAACAGTTAAAAAATTTATAGACAGAGGAATGATAGGGCTTTTTGCAAAAGATCCAATAGACGATGAAAGTGGTAATTGTCAACTGTTTGGAGGATATCATCTAGCTCAAAAACAATTTATGCCTTGGGCTGGAGAACCATATTATGTTTTTCAAGACAATGAAGGAGATGCATTATTCCATTGGACTGGAGAAATAGTCGGGGGAGGCTATCATAGACCTGGAAGCATTAAAAAGAAGCTTAGACAAATAGATAAACAAGTTGGAGCAGACTTAGAACGTTTTCCTTTTGTAGAGATTAAAGGTCCAATATTATCAAGAATAAGGAGATTTTTAACACATGGAGTATGTGGACTTAGATATTTAATTGGTTGGAAAAAACCTTTAGATCTATATGATTTTAAAGGAAGAAGATATGATTCTGAAAAAGACGTTAAAAACAGATTTCAAATTCCTGAAGATGCAGAACTTAAGGATGTAACAGACACTGCAGCTAATTTATCAATAGAAGAAGCTGTAGCTAAACTAGATGGAAGAAGAAGTAAAATGCACCCAAGCATTGAAAAACTAGTTAAAGAAAGCAAAGCTGAAATGAAAGGACCTAAAAAATGGTGGCAGTTTTGGAGGAAAAAATAAAATGGCGCGTAGATGGATATATAGGCTTCAAGAGTTTGCTGGACAAGTTTTAGAGGTGGGAGCAATTATAGGTTTTTTAGAAAATATAAGAGAGAAATACCATTCTGGTTTAGTATACCTTGGTTGTTTTGCAGCATATGGTATTGGAAATTATTTAAGAGAACGTTGTTTTAAAAATGAAAGAATTGATAAAGAAGTGGAAAGAAGATTGGAAGAGAGGAAAATAGAAATGGAAGGGATTAAACTTAAGTTAATTGAAAGTGAAGTGGAAAGAAGATTACGAGAAAGAGAAGGGCAAAAGCAATTCTAAATTATTCGATAACACAAAACTTTAAAAAGCATTTTTTGTACAATATTTTATCTCTTTTTATGAGGGGGATTTTATATAATCAAAAATGGCTGAAAAAGAAACGCAACTTGAAAAGATCAAGAGATTGAGTACAAACAAAAAACAGATTAGAAACATAGCTACTTCTGCGCATATTCACCATGGTAAGACTGCATTAACTGATAATCTTCTTGCAGCTTCTGGATATATGGCTGCAAAAAGTGCCGGCAGTTTAGAAGCAGGAATGGCAACTTGGCAGCATGCAGATGAACAAGAGAGGTTATTGACAGTAGATGCTGCAAATGTGAGTATGGTTCATAATTTTGATGGTAAAGAATACCTAGTTAACTTAATTGATACTCCTGGGCATGTAGATTTTAGTGGAAATGTTACAAGGGCTATGAGAGCTATTGATGGAACAATTGTTCTTGTCTGTGCAGTCGAAGGCATTATGCCTCAGACAGAGACTGTCATCAAACAAGCTTTGAGGGAAAGAGTAAAACCTGTACTTTTTATTAATAAAGTGGATAGGATGATTAAAGAACTTAAGTTAACACCAGAACAGATGCAGCAAAGATTTGTTAAGATTATTGCTGAGTTTAATACTCTTGTTGAAAAGATTGCAGAGCCAGAATATAAGGAAAAATGGCAAGTAGACATTAAAGACGGCAGAGTTGCTTTTGGATCTGCGAGAGACAATTGGGCTATGTCTGTTCCTTTTATGCAGAAAAAGGGTGTTTCTTTCAAAGATATAATCTCATTATATGATATGAAAGAAGAAGAAAGAAAAGATTGGTGTTGGAAAAATGCACCATTATTTGAAGTTTTGTTAGATATGGTAGTAAAGCATTTGCCAAACCCAGATGAAGCTCAAAAATACAGGATACCCAAGATATGGCCTGGTGAACCAGAAAGTGAAATGGGAAAGAATTTGATTGAATGTGATCCTGATGGAAAACCTGCATTTGTCATTACCAGAATTGTCATAGATCCCAGGTCTGGGAAAGAAATATCAGCAGGAAGATTGTTCTCTGGAACATTAAAGGTTGGCCAAGATGTTTGGCTTAATCTAGCTAAGCAAAAGCAAAAAATACAGCAAGTCTTGATCTATAATGGTATTAAACCAGAACAATTAGAAGAAATCAGTCCTGGAAACGTTCTTGCTATATCTGGAATAACAGGGGAAGCAGGAGAAACTATTACATTAGAACCAGAAACTCCATTTGAAGAGCTTAAACATATTTTTGAACCTGTTATTACAAAAGCAATAGAAGTAAGTAAACCAGCAGACTTGCCCAAGTTAATTGAAGTATTAAGGAAAGTTGCAAAAGAAGATCCTAGTTTAAAAGTTGAGATTAATGAAGAAACAGGAGAAAACTTATTATCTGGAATGGGTGAATTGCATCTTGAAATTATTGAAAACAGAATCAAGACTGAAAAAGGAGTAGATGTTAGAACAAGCCCACCAATAGTTGTTTATAGAGAAACTGTAATGAAAAAATCAGATCAGGCAGTAGGTAGAAGTCCTAATAAACATAATGATTTCTTTTTAGTTGCAGAACCATTAGAAGAAGAAGTTTATGAAGCAATTAAAAATGGAGAAATAAGAGAAGGTAGAGTGAAGAAAAAAGATGATCAATTAACTAAGAGATTAAGAGAAATTGGAATTGATAACGATGAAATAAGACAATATAGAAATGTGTATAAAGGAAATGTTTTCTTAGACAAGACAAAAGGAGAAGTCCATATTGGAGAAGTTATTGAACTAGTTTTAGATGCTTTTGAACAAGTATGTGATCAAGGGCCTTTAGCAAGAGAACCTTGTATGAAAATGAAGATTTCGTTAGTTGATATTAAGCTGCATGAAGATGCTATTCACAGAGGCCCTGCTCAAGTATATCCTGCAGTTAGAGATGCTCTGCATAATGCTATGAAAGGCGGAAATGCTGTATTATTTGAACCAATACAAATATACTTGCTTGAAGCTCCTACTGAGTTTATGTCTGCTTTAACAGGACTAGTAGCTAGCAAAAGAGGACAGCTATTAGATGTAAGGCAAGATGAGGGCGGAGTAACAATCAAGGCAAAGATACCTGTAGCTGAAATGATTGGATGGGCAAGTGACCTTAGATCAGCAACTGAAGGGAGAGGAGTATGCAGTCTAGTTGATCAGTTGTTTGAAAAAGCTCCAAATGATGCTCAATCAACTGTTATAAGGAATATCAGAAGTAGAAAAGGATTAGCTGAAAACCAGTAATTAGTGGTAATATTCTTAGAAGAACTATAGAAAGCTTTTTAAATGTACTAAATTTTACAGAACTAATCTAAAATTTAAGATACAAAATGGCAGGAAAAAAACTGAACATGAACGTTGTTTTCGTTGGTCACGTAGACCACGGAAAATCAACAACAATCGGAAGACTTTTGTATGACTCTGGAGCATTGCCAGAGCAAGAGATGACAAAGTTAAAGGAAGAAGCGCAGAAACACGGAAAGGCAGGTTTTGAATTTGCCTTTGCTATGGACAGGTACAAGGAAGAGAGAGAAAGGGGAGTTACAATCGACCTTGCATACAAGAAAGTAATGACACAGAAATATCAAATAACAATCATTGACGCACCTGGTCACAAAGACTTTGTAAAGAACATGATCACAGGAGCAAGTCAAGCTGACGCTGCTTTCCTTGTAGTTGCATGTCAACACGGGGTCATGCCTCAAACAAAGGAGCATATGTGGCTGTTAAGAACAATGGGTGTAGAGCAAGTTGCAGTGATTATAAACCAGATGGATACTGTAAACTATGACGAGGCAAAGTTCAACAAAGTCAAGGAAGATGTATCTGGTGTCTTAAAGGCTGTAGGAGTAGATCCTAGCAAGACTACATTTATTGCAGCTTCTGGCTTCAAAGGAGACAATGTAGCTAAGAAGTCTGATAAAATGGCTTGGTATAAAGGACCTACTGTATTAGAACAACTTGATTTGTTCTCAGAGCCTAAAAAACCAACAAACCTTCCTATGAGAATGCCTTTGCAGGATGTTTACGAAATCACTGGTATAGGAACAGTTCCTGTAGGTAAGATAGAAACCGGAGTAATGAAAGTTGGACAAAAAGTTATTGTGCTTCCTGGAAGATCTGGAAAAGGTATTCCTGGAGAAGTTAAGACTATAGAAATGCACCATGAAACTATGCCTGAAGCCCAGGCTGGGGACAACGTTGGAATCAATATTAGGGGTGTCGGTAAAAAAGACATTGCTAGAGGAGACGTTGTATGTGATGCATCTGCTCCAGCAACAATTGCTGAAGAGTTTAGTGCACAGATAGCAGTAATAAACCATCCAACAGTCATTGCAAAAGGATATACACCAGTATTCCATGTACACACATCTCAAGTACCATGTCAATTCATAGAATTGACTAAAAAGCTTGATCCTAAAACAGGACAAGTGGCACAAGAAAATCCTGATTTCTTAAGAAATGGGGATGTTGCGATTGTTAAAATCAAGCCAATGGGTAATCTTGTTCTTGAAACACAGAAAGATAATGCACATATGGCAAGATTTGCAGTTAGAGATGCTGGAGCTACAGTGGCTGCTGGAATCTGCATAGATCTTGTTGCTAAGAAGTTATAGGATACTAAAAGTCTTTATTTACTTACTTTTTCTTTTTATTTTTCTTTTTCAGAAAAATTTAAATATGCTGGAATTTACTAGATTTTATTAAATATGTGAAAAAGATATCACAATATCACATATCATTTAATCATCACAATCACGCTTAAATCAACTTTCATTTTCAGTTGATTAGACGAAAAGAAATAAGTAGATTAAAAGATTAAAGAGTATACCATTAAAAGTATACCTTATGATTTAGATATCTTTTTCTAAGGAGAATAAAAATGGCAAAGATTAGCCCAGTATCGATAAAATACGTTATTCACGCAACATTCCAGGCAGAGGGCGCTGTTGAAAAGCCTGATGTTATTGGAGCGTTATTTGGACAGACAGAAGGTCTTTTAGGAGAAGACCTTGAACTTAGAGAGTTACAGAAAGAAGGAAAAATAGGAAGAGTAGAGGTAACTACAAGCGCTAGTGGTGGAAAAACTACTGGTAATATAGAGATACCTACTGCCTTAGACAAGACAGAAACTACTTTAATAGGAGCAGCTATAGAAACAATTGACAGAATTGGTCCTAGTGATGCAAAGATTTCAGTAGAAAGAATAGAAGATGTTAGAGGAAATAAAAGAGACTATATCTTAGAAAGAGCTAGAAAGCTTTTAACACAAATGGAGTCTGAAGCTCCTGAAAGCAGAGAAATGGAAGAAAAGCTCAAAGAAGAGAGCAAACTTTCAAAACTTGTTGCATATGGTCCGGAAAAACTTCCAGCAGGAGATATTTCTGGAGAAGAAATTATTGTTGTTGAAGGAAGAGCAGATGTTGTAAATTTGCTTAAAAATGGAGTAAAGAATGTCATTGCAATGAATGGCACAAAACTTCCAAAAACAATAAGAGAATTAAGTGAAGAAAAAGACATTACTTTGTTTTTAGATGGAGACAGAGGCGGAGTGCTTATAGCTAGAAATGTTACAGAAAATGCAAAGATTTCTTATATTGTGTCTGCGCCTGATGGAAAAGAAGTTGAAGAGCTTTCAAAGAAAGAGATTCTTTCGGCACTTAGAAAGAAAATGAGTGTAGACGAATTCTTCAGTTCTGTTGGAAAAACAGAAAGAGGAAGAGGCAATGGAAGAGGCACTATTAGAAAAACAAATTACAGAAGAGAAAGAGAGGAAATACCTGAAGAAGTGAAAGAAGCAAGTGAAAAAGAAATTAAGAAGAGAATAGAAGAAACAAGTGAAGAAGTTTCAGGAAGCAAATCAGCTATTTTGCTTGATCCTGGAATGAATGTAATAAGAAAAGTAAATGTCTCGGGTCTTATTATGACTATAAGAAAGTCAAGAAAAAGGATCCATTCAATTGTAATGGATGGAACTGTAACAAGCCCTATTATAAGAGCTGCTGAAGAAAAAAATGTGAAGAATATTGCTGCAAAGAATTTTTCAGCAACAAGCGATAAAATAAATATGTTAAGTTTATGAGGGATTTTGTAAAGGTTTAAAAATCCTTCTACCTTTATTTTTTTATGCAATTAAAAAGAGGCCATATAATAAGGATTATAATTGCGGTATTATTGCTTGCAGTTGTAGCAGCTGCATTTCTCTACACTAAAAAATGTGAAAATTATTCTTGTTTTAGCACTTATTTAGAAAAATGCAATAAAGCAAGCTATATTGACAACACTCCGGATTCTATATGGGAATACAAGATCAAAGGAAGTCAAGATGGATTTTGCAAGGTTAATGTTAGATTATTAGTTATGAAAGAAGGTTCTAAAGAACTTACAGACCTTGAGCAGCAAGAAATGACTTGTTATGTTTACAAAGGCAAGATTGAAGATCCTAAAAAAGACCTTACAAGATGTCATGGTGAGTTAAAAGAAAACATACAAGATATTCTTATACAAAAAATGCATGCTTATATACTTGAAAACGTAGGAAAGATAAGTGAAGAGTTTAGACATATTATTTAACTAATTTTTAAGATGATAAGATTTGGTCCTGCTGGAATTGGTGGAAAAGATGAAGTTATTTCTAATCTTAATAAATTTTCTAAACTTGGATTGAAAGCATGTGAAATAGCTTTCACATATGGAATATACCTACGTATACCAAAGTTATTGCATAAGATTAAGGAAGTATCCCAAAAGCTCGACGTCAAATTAAGTATCCATGCTCCTTACTGGATAAACCTTAATAGCAAGGAAAAGATCAAAATAGAACAAAGTAAAAAGAGGATTCTTGGGTGCTGTAAGGTTGGAAACGACCTGGGTGCTCGAAAAATTGTTTTTCATGCTGGGTTTTATGGTAAGATGGATAAAGAAACTACTTATCAAAACATTAAGAAAGCTATTATTGATATGCAAAAAGTGATTAAGAAGAATAAGTGGAAAGTTGAACTATGTCCAGAGACAATGGGCAAAATAAATGTTTTTGGCAGTGTAGATGAAATACTTAGATTAGTAAAAGAAACTAAATGCAATTTTTGTTTAGATTTCGCACATTTATATGCTAGGAATCTCGGTAAGAAAAAGTATAAAGAACTCTATGGGCCATTTAAGAAATTCAAAGAACTTCATTGTCATTTTTCTGGAATTGTTTTTGGATCAAAGGGTGAGAGAAGCCATAAGGCAACTAATGAAAAAGATATTAGAGAACTCCTTGGTATACTTCCAAAGAACAAAGACATTGTTATTATTAATGAAAGCGGAGATCCAGTAGGAGATAGTGTAAAATCATTGAAAATTTATAATAAAAAAAATAAGAAATAAGAAATTATGCTGAAGTTTCTTTTTCGAGCTTCTTTCTTTTAAGATTTATCCTATAAAGTATACTCCTTGCCTTTGAGGGTTCGGTCTTAAGAATGTTAAGTATACCTAAAATCTTTTTGATTATGTCTTCATAACTTTCTCGTCTATATTCTTTCAAATGATCTAATCTTCCCTTGGTTTCTTTTTTTAATTTTATTGTTGTGATAGTCATTTTGAGCTTGATTTAGGATACTCAGGTATACTATTTAAACTTTTCTGCTGTAACTGGAAAATGACTTCAAATCTGTAACTACCACAAAGTTTATAAAGAACTGAATTATTAGGTTATTAACTAAAATTTTACCAGTCTAAAAATGAAAACAAAAAAATTGCTTGTTTCCTTGATCGCAATTTTAACAGTGTGTTTTCTAGCAACATTCGCAAGTGCTTTAGCAGTAACAATTGACCAAGTCGAATTGAACGGTGTTGAAGTAGACCAAGGCGATGTTGTGGCTAGTTTTGCTGGTGAACTCTTGCCTGTAAGGGTGCAATTTACTGCACTTGCAGAGGAAGAGGATGTAACAGTGAGTGCTTGGCTAAGTGGATTCAAAGGAGAAGTCGAAGATACTTCTGATGAATATCACTTACTTAGTGGAAGTCATTATACATCTTATCTTTCATTAAGAATGCCTGAAGACGTTGATCTTTCTGATACCTACACTTTATATGTCAGAATTGAAGACAAGAATGACTATGAAGAAAATAGGTATACTGTAAGAATCCAAAGGGATTCTTATAATGCAGAGTTCCTTGAAGTACAAAGCAGCAACACAGCAAAAGTAGGAGAAATATTGCCAATAACAGTTGTAATTCAAAATACTGGATATGAAGATTTAGAAGATACCTTCGTTGAAGTAAAACTTTTGAATACAAATGCTGTTAAAAGAGCTTACTTAAGCGACATAGCTCCTATAGATGATAGTGATAATGATGAAGACAACACTGTAGAAAGAACAATCAATCTTGAGATACCAAATGTGGAATCAGGAACATACACTCTTGAAATTGAAGTTAGCAACGGCGACTTCAGAAAATTGACACAAAAAAGCATTGTAATCTCAGGTGTTGAAAAGTTAACAAAGATTGTACCTTCCCAAACTAACCAAGAGGCTAGAGTTGGCGAAGAAGTAGAATGGACTGTCACATTGATCAACCTTGCAAATGAACCAAAAGTATACGAGTTTATACCTGAACTTAATGCAGACTTGACTATTGAAACAGAACCTACAATGCTTGTAGTTGCTGGAAAAGATAGCAAGACTCTAACAGTTAGAGCAGCTGCAGATGAAGAAGGCGTATACAATTTTGTTGTAAGAGTTGTATCTGATGGCAAGATTGTCGGTAGAATTGTCTTAAGCTCAAAGGTTGAAGGCAGATTCTTCGATGTAGAAACTACAATCGCAATAGTGCTTGCAATTATATTTGCAGTATTGCTAGTGGTCTTGATTGTTTTGTTAACAAGGAAACCAAAGAAAGAAGAATTCGAAGAAAGTTATTATTAATTTTTTAACTTTTTTTCTTTATTTTTTATTTTTTATTTTTTTATTACAGTCTGGTTATACCTCTAAGCTGATAAGTTTGCTTATTCCATCCTGCATACTAATGCCATATAAAACATTTGCAGAAGAAATTAATGCATCATTGTGTGTTACTATGATATATTGGCCCTTTTCCATGTTCTGCTGTATTAAAGCAGAAAGCCTTTCACTATTTCGTTTATCAAGAGCTGCATCAATCTCATCAAATACATAAAAAGGATATGGTCTGTGCTTTTGTATTGCAAACAATAGACTAAGAGCAATAAGAGTCTGTTCTCCACCAGAAAGGCTTGCTACGTCAAAATACTTGCCTTTAGCTATCCTTATTACAATATCTAGGCCCCCACTAAAAGGATCTTCATGATTCTCTAGTTCTAATGTAGCATGCCCCTTAGGTAAAAGTCTCATGAAATTCTCACTAAAATGCTTATTAATATCTTCTAAAGTCCTTAGGAAAGTTCTTCTTTTTCTTTTATCAATTTCCTGGATAATCTTTAATATTTCTTCTTTTTCCTTTTCTAATTGCCCTGATTTCTCAGCAACCAAGTCATATTCATGTTTTACTGCATCATAAACCTCTAATGCTCTAAGATTAACATTATTGATCTGCACGAGCAAAATCTGGGCTTTATCTAGTTTTTCTTTTAAAGATTCTATACTGCCAGAAAGTATTTCTACATCCTTAAACTCTTGGAACTCAAATTCGAAATTTTCAATCTCAGCATCAATTCTTGCTTTTTCTATTCGTTGATTGTTCATTTCATTATCACTAAGCTCTATTTCATGCCTTACTTCAACAATGCTAGTATTCTTATTATTAATCTCTTCTTGAAGTTTGTTTCTTTTCTTTATCAAATTCTCAAATTTTTCAATAAGTTTTTTCTCTAGTGCTTCTTTTTCTTTTAATGACTTTTCTTTAACTTCTATACTTTCTTCAAGATCTTTAAGCTCACTGTTCAATTCTTCTTCATCTCTTTGACTTTGCTTAAGAATAATTCTTGTTCTTTCTAAATCCCTAGACTTAAACTCTATTTCAGAATCTATGTTCTCTTCTGTTCTAGAAGAAAGCTCTTTAATATCTTGCAGCATTAAATCGTATTTTTCTTCGATATTTTTTGAATCTAGAAAATTCTTTTCAAGTTTTGTCTTTTTATCTTCTAACTCTTTAACTTCTTTTTCCAATTGTTCAACTTCTGCATGGAGTTGTTTTAATCTTTCTTTTCTTTTTTCTGCGGTGTTTAAATTGAAAATATTTGATTCTGTTTTAGAGATTTTTTCTCTAAGGTCAACCAGTTTTTGCTTAGATTCTTCAACTGAATTTGCTAGTTTTTCAACATCTTTTTTTGAATCCAGAATTTTCTTGTTAAAACCTGATATTTTCTTGTCACAATCCTCAAAAACCTCTTTAACATGCTCTTTAGTCATTTCTGATTTGCATAAAGGGCAAATATCAAATTCTGTGATTTGTTTCTTTATACCATGTGCATTTTTAATTTCAGACTCAAATACGGAATTTTGTTTTTCAAGGACTAAAATTTTTTCAGAATTGGTTTCTTGCAACATCTGCAAGTCTTGATATTGTTTTTTTAGTTTTTCTAAGGCATGAGATGCAGCATCTAATGTGTGATGTTCTAGATTCTTAGATATAATATCAATTTCTCTTAAAATTGCTTGTGTCTCAACTTTTTTTGATTGTAATGATTGTTTTTTATCTTGAAATCTAATCTTAGAAACTTCTAATTCGCTTTTAAGTTTATACAGCCCTTTTTTATCGTTTTCTATCTTATCAAGATTTTTTCTTTTTTGTTCAAGCTCTTTGTATTTTGCTGCCATTGCAGGAGATTTTTCTCTTAAACTAGATAGTTCTTTTTCTAAATCTTTAAGTTCGTTACTCATTCTTGATCTTCTATTCAATAAATCTGCAAGTTTTTGATCATTGTTCTCTTTTCTTACTTGAAGTCCTGTAAGTTCTGCTTTTAATTCAGCAATATCAGAATGTAATGTTTCTTGTTCAATACCTCCTGATTGATATATAGAATCATTAATCTCTACAATTTCCTTATTTAATATAACAATCTCTTTCTGCATTTTTTCTGATTTTTCTTTTTCTTTATCTTTCTTTGCTCTGCATTTTTCTAAGATCTCATTAATCTTAGTCAGCTCTTTTCTCTTATCACCTAGTTTTTTTGAAAGAATACTTGCCTTGTATTTTTGAACAGAATTTTGCAGTTCTTTATATTTTAAAGCTTGTTTTCTTTCTTGCTCTAAATTTTTTAGATAAGAACCGCGCTCTCTTAGTATTGCTTGAACTTCTTTTAATTTTTCTTCAGTTTTATCTAATTCTTTAATAGATTTTTCTTTTCTTACTTCATAAACTGAAATGCCTGCAACTTCTTCTATTATCTTTCTTCTTTCATCTGCATGCATTCTTACTATATTTTGTATTCCACCCTGAAGAATAATATTAAATCCATATGGGTCTATTCCTGCCTGAGACAATAGTTCTAGAACTTCTTGCCTTGTTTTTGTCTCATTATTTATCTTATATACACTTTGGCCGTTTTTTCTTACAACCCTTTCTACACTAACTTCTTTTTCAGGAAAGACAAGACCTTCATCTGAATTATCAAATATCATTTTTACACTTGCTTCGCTTGCTGGTTTTACGTGTTTTGAGCCTACAAAGATAAGATTAGAAGATTTACTAGCTCTCATACTCTTTACTCCTAATCTGCCTAGAACAAAGCATATTGCATCTGCAATATTTGATTTTCCAGAGCCGTTTGGGCCTACAACAACATTCATACTGTTAATAAAAGGTATCTCTATTTCCCTTGCGAAACTTTTGAAATTATTCATCACGATCTTTTTAATATATGGCATAAAAAATGTAATTTATAGATATATTTAAAGTCTACGAAAGAGTTTTTACGCTTAGAAAGGTATAAAAATAACTTAAAATTAAGGAAAATATGGTGCAAATAAAAGAGGTATACAAATGCAGTGTCTGTGGAAATATAATAGAGGTTTTACATGCTGGCAAAGGACAACTAGTTTGTTGCGGCAAACCAATGGATTTACAAGCTGAAAAGACAGTAGATGAAGGCAAAGAAAAGCATGTTCCTGTTATAGAAAAGACTGAATCTGGTTTTTTAGTCAAAATTGGTGAAACAGAACATCCAATGGAAGAAAAGCATTATATTGAATGGATTGAATTAATAGCAAACGGAAAGTCTTATAGAAAATTCCTTAAACCAGGAGAAAAGCCAGAAACAGAGTTTTGCGTTAAAGCTGAATCTGTAGCTGCTAGAGAATATTGTAATTTACATGGTTTGTGGAAGAAATAACTTAAATTAATTAAAATCCAGGAAGTTTCTTTTGTTCTTTTTTTCCGCATAAATCCTTCCATGTCTGCCAAGTCTTTCTGAATATTCCATCTTTTTCATGTTTTTTTGAATGTTCTTGCAAGAACTTACAAGTAACTGGGTCTGCAGGATAACCGCTTCCAAAGTCTTTGCCTATTTTTTTCTTTAATTTTTTTATTTCTTCTTCTCTTTTTGTTTTTGCAAGAATTGAAGCAGCAGATACAGCAAGGTATTTTTGATCTGCTTTATGTTCAGAGACTATTTCTAGGTTTTCTAGTTTAGTTATATGTTTCTTAAGATAATCTGTCCATTCATGAGGGTTTGTTGAAGGACAATCAATAAGCACCCTAATTGGCATATCTCCTTTATTTAGTGTGTTAATTATTTCAGCCATTTTTATAGCTTCTAGCTTATTTAAGTTTGTTCCACCATTTAAACTAGTATCTATTTCATTTGGAGATATTTGAACTACCTTATATTTCATTGCCTTCTCTCTAATTAATTCTGCGAGCTGTTCTCTCCTTTTTTGAGTAAGCATCTTACTGTCTTTTACGCCCACATCTTTAAAATCGACTTCAATTTCCTCTTGAATAAGACAACCAGCAAGGACCATTGGCCCTATTACAGGACCCCTGCCTGCATCATCAATTCCTATGATTAACATACTCATTTCAAAATTTGGGAATATAAAAAGGTTTTTAATTATCAAAGACTAAGGAAGATTATGAAAAATAAGCTGATTTTTGCAGCAATTATAAGCATTATCTTAATGCCTTGTATTTTTGCAGCAAGCTATGAGATTGAACTTAGTCAGTATGATGACAAGATTTTAGAGAAGCATTATATATTGTTAGATGCAAAAGAACAGCTTGAAATAACCTTGCCTAGTAAATATGAATCACTAGAAGTGCTAAATGAGTATATATTAAGCAATGGAAACATAATTGTAGATGATCAAGAAATAGGTTTTAGTTTTATTAATCCTGAAGCTATAGATAAGGGGAGAAATTATTATTTGACCAAGAAAATAGCTCCTGGAGTTAATTTAAACAATTTAACAATATCCCTTATTTTAGATGAGGGTTTTGTTGTTTCAAAAGATGTTTATCCTAAAGCTGATCTTATAGGGAGTGATGGAAGAAGAATTATTATAGAATGGCAGTTTAAAGATCTAAGTGAAGAAGATAGCGTACCTATTTTTGTAATTATTGAAAGTGTTAAAAGTAGTAGTTATATCTTGATTATATTAATATTAATAATCATTGCCATAGCTAGTTATTTTGCTTATCCATTGTTAAAAGAAAAATTAAAGATATTTATGGAAAAGAAAGCAGAGAAGAAGATTATTAAGAAAAAGCCTAAAAAAGATATAACAGAGCATCTTCTTGAAAATGAGAAAAATGTTGTAGAAGAACTAAGGAAGAAAAATGGATTATGGCAAAAACAAATACAAATAAGAACAGGGTTAAATAAAGTAAAATTAAGCAGAGTATTAAAGAATCTTGAGAAAAGAGGATTTATTAGAAAGGTTAATTTTGGAAAAACTAACAAAATATACTTAAAAAGATAGTTTCAGATAGTTTCAAGAAATTTGATAAATTTTAAAATTGTTTCTTGAGACCGTCGGAAATTAATAAAAACATGAAATTTCCTAGGTTTCATTTCTAGTATTTTTGGTTTCAAGAACATTCTTTATATACCCTTTACTTAGTAAAATTAACTAAAATAAACACACAGGAGGAAAATATGAAAAAATTTATTGCCCTGACAATGTTTGTATTAATGGCTCTAAGCATGTTAATGGTTGGAGTTGTTAGTGCAGAAGATCTTGGCGATGGCTTGACTGACTTAAATGTTAGTGAAGAATATGAAGAACTTGAAGAAGATCCTGGTACAACACCAGACAGTGTTTTCTATGGCTTGGATAGAGCTATGGAAAGAATTTCTCTAGCTTTAACTTTTAATAAAGCAGCTAAAGCTCAAAAAGGGCTTGAGCATGCAAGAGAAAGATTGCTTGAAGTAAGAGCAATGATCCAAGAAAAGAAAGCAGCACATGCATCTAGAGCAAGACAAGGTTATGAAGATGCAGTTGAAGGTGTTGGAGAAGCTGTTGAAGGAATGGATGAAGACAGTGATGAAGATGTAATTGAAGGAGTTGTTGGCGACCTTGCTGAACTAAGAGCATTGATTCAAGAAAATGAAATGGCTATTGAGGCTTTAATGAACCAACTTTCTGATGAAAATCTTACAGATGAAGATAGAGCTGCATTAGAAGCTGAATTAGCTGAACTTGAAGCTGCAACTGAAGAGCTTAAAGCACAAGCTGAACAAAGAAGAGAAGAAGTAAAAGACAGATGGAGAGCGGTTTCTGGAATGAATGCATCTGAAGTTGAAGATGCAGAAGATGAAATTGAAGCTGAAACTGGCGCTGCAACTAAATCACAAAGATTAGCTGCAAAATGGATTGAAAGAACTGAAAATGCCTTAGAAAAGTTGAAAGCAAGACTAGACCTTGCACAGCAAGAACTTCCAGAAGAGCCTGAGGAACCAGAAGAACCTGAATTACCAGGTAATGAGACTGAAGAGCCTGAGGAACCAGGTAATGAGACTGAAACACCTGAAGGAAATGAAACTGAAAGTGCTAATATGGGTGCTGCAAGTGAAACTGAAGAAGAAGGCGAAGAAGAATCTGAATCTGAGGAAGAAGAAGAAGAGGAATCAGAGGAAGAGGAAGAAGAGCCTGAGACTGAAGAGGAACCTGAAGAAGAAGGCGAAGAAGTTTCACCTGAACCAATAAGTGAAGAACAGGCATCTAGTATTGAAGAGTATATTGCAACACTAGAAGCTAAGTTAGCAGAAGCAAAAGCTGCTTATGCTGCAGGCGACTATGAACAAGTTCTTGCAATTTTGAAGCCTATAAACAACTTTGGAAGACAAATCAATGTTGCTGTAAGACTTAGAAACATTGACAGACTTCAAAAGTTAAAAGAAGCTAAAGTCAGAACTGAAGCTAAACTTGAAGCAGTTAAAGCTAAGCTTGAGCAAAGAAGAGAAAGAATCTTAAGTAAGGTTGACAGAGTTAAAAACAACTTGAAAAATGGAAAAAATCAAGTTGATGAAGAGCCTGAGGAACCTGAAGAACCTGGTAATGAGACTGAGGGTGCTGATCTTACTGCTACAAGCAATAAAGGCCGAGGCCGAGATAAAGACAAATAATTTCTTTTTTTCTTTTTCTTTTTTTCTTTTTTAATATTAAAGTCTAGACAGAAATATGATAAATAGGAATAGCAGAGGCGGGATTTGAACCACGCGATCTCAGGGTTATGGGCCCTGCGAGGACTCCAGGCTCCTCTACTCTGCTATATTATGCTGACATAGACAATACTTTTAAAGCTTACTGTCTTCTATATATAATGTCAGGACCTGGACCAGGAAAAATCAAATTAGGCAAAGCAGATGTTTATTTACATGTTAAAGGCAAATCTGGAGCTAGGATTACTCATGTTGATATTGAGCTAGATGAACTAAATAAGATTGTTAAAAATAAAGAGGCGAGTTATGTGGCTGGAAAACCTGGTGGAGTCTTCATAGGCTTAAAAAAAGAGATGATTGACCGAGCAGAGAGGCTGGTAAAAAAGCTTAAAAAGTAATTATATTTCTCAATAAAGTAAAGGATGCCCGCGTGGCCCAGCGGTTACGGCGCGGGATTGCTAATCCCGTTTCCTTACGGATTCCCAAGTTCAAATCTTGGCGCGGGCGTTTTTTTATGAAAAATGGGTGATAATACTAGAGACTATTTTACAAGCGCAAGCAATCTAACTGGACATTTGCAAAGAAGAATGATGCAGCGCAAAAATGAAGGAGATGAATGGGTTGGAGATCAACTATTAAAAAGAAGACTTGATAATCTTGCATATAGAATAGCAAGAAGCAGAAAAGATTCTGTAAAAGATTGTCTTAAACATGCAGCAGAAAAAGCAATAGAAAGAGAAGTGGAGGAAAGAGGAGAACAAGAAAAATACAGACAACATTTAAGACAAAGCATTATTGCATTTTCAAGGCCAGTAAATAAAAGATGTTTAGGGCAGGGGCAAAACCCTTACGGGGTTGTTCCTTTTTATATGAAGCATTAATGTTTTCTAGTGATTAAATAATTCACTAATATTAATAATATCAAAGCTGTTATAAGCCATTTAAATCCAATTGATTGGCCAAACAACATTACTGCTTTTGAATATTCTATTTGATAATTTAAAGGGATTATTTTAGCTATATACTGCATTAATCTTGGCATTGTCTGTGTTGGATAAAATACCCCTGAGAGCAGCATAAATGGGAAGGATATTACAAGAGAAAACAATATTGCTATTCCTTCATTATCTGAAATAAGCCCTATTAACATTCCTAATAATGTGTTGATAATAGATATAAAGAAAAGAAGATTTAATATTTTTAATACAGGGTAAGAATAATTTGCACCATAAGCAATGAATAAAAACAAGATGATTAAGAAATTAGCTAGGGTGATGACAAAGAAAAATGCTAATTTTGCAAGAATGTATATCAGAGGGGTTGTTGATGATTTTACTCTCACAATAAAATTAGATTTTTTATCATAGATAAACGAAGTTGAAGCCAACATCAATACGATAAATAAGGCTATTATTGGGAAAATGAATGCAAATCCTGCATCTTTTGTCTGCTCTGTCCTGTATACAGGCACTTTTTCAGTCCAAATCGGATTTAAGATGAACTCTGTTTCAATCTCTTCAATCTTCTTAAGATCTTGGTCAATAGCATCTATCCTTGAACTTGCTATCTGATAATCTCTTGTAAGATCAGAAATAAAATCAACTCCTGAACGAATTGCAGCAACTCTTGCTCCAAGCTCTGCATTTAATTTATCTATTACAGTCCTTTCATAAGCTGCCATTGATTGATCAACTTTCCAATCTATTAAACTTGAGAATGCAATATCGGTATTATCATAATAAACTAAAATCTTTGCTTGTTCTAGGTCCTGGATTTTTTGAGAAAAACCATTGGGTACTTCAAGTCCAAGAGAATATTTTCCTATTTTAATATCATTGAGCAATTGTTCTGTGCAGTTTGCTCGCGGCAAAAACGTAACAATAAATCCTCTTAAATCAGATACTGTTTGTCTAGAATATTGTGTAGCATCATAATCACAGATTCCAACCTTAATATTATCTATGCTTGGGTTTAGGAAAAATAAGAAAAGTAAACCAACTATTAAAGGTATTAGGATAGACAAGTAAAGGTATTTTTTTCTTCTGATTAATAGAAGCATATCTTTTTTCAAATATCCATAAAATTTTCTTGATGCTGCCACTGTTGGATCTATTAAAAATTTCATTTTAAGCTTTAAGGAATATTTCATCTAGGTTTGGCTCTCTAAAACCTATTTCTTCATATTCAAGTTTTAATTTATCAAAAAAGTTAGTCAATGTGTTTCTTGCTCTTTGATTTTTCAAAGATATCATCATGTATTTCTCATAAGTATCCACTATCTTGATATCCTTATAATCGCAGAACTTCTTTATTTTGCCAAGATTTTCTGCAGATAATCTAGAAAATCTGACTTCAAAGACATATTTTATTTCTAATTTAGATTTCAAAGCATCCATGTTTCCTTTAAAGAAAACTTTTCCTTCTTTTAATATGACTAATTTATCTACGTGATCTTGTGTTTCTGTCAGAAGATGTGAAGTAAGGATTATTGAGAAACCTTTCTTTTTCAAAGACTCTAAGAAGTGCCAAAGCAATCTTCTATTTAGAAAATCTAGGCCAACAAATGGCTCATCAAGAACAATAACTTTTGGATTATGAAGCAAAGAAAGAATAATGTTTAATCTAACTTTTTGACCTCCTGAAAGTTCAAATGGCTTTTTCTTAATGCTTTCATCTAATCTTAGTAATTTCATCAAATCAAATGCTTTGTCAAGTGCTTTATCCTCAGGAATTCCAAGATTTAATCCTGCTATCTTAATATTGTCTTCAATCGTGAGATCTGGAATTAAAGCAACTTCTTGAGGAACAAATCCTACTGAATGTTTTTCAAGAACCTTTGACCTTCCAAAAATCTTTATCTTTCCATAATATTTTCCTGCAATAATTCCTGCTGCAAGTTTTAAGAATGTGGACTTACCAGAACCGGATTTTCCAATTATAGCTGTAATTGTGCCTTCTTTTACATTTAAAGTAATATCTTGCAAAACTTCTTGTTCACTATATGAGAATCTTACTGATTCAGCAGCTAAAGGATATTTTTTAGCATCTCTCTTAAAAAAATCAAAGGGCCACATGCTTAAATATAGAGAATTTAATTTATAAATCTATAGACTAAGATTAGTTAATCAGTAATAATAGTTCTAGTAACACTTCCAGTGCCTGCAAGATCAGGGTTACTTGAGTTTAAATGCCAAACATCAATAGTAGATAGACTGCATAAACCAGAATTTCTTGTAGAATAAGACCTCATGTTTAGTGGAGGCCTGTCTCCTTTTATAAGATGACTATTCCAAAGAGTTGGCCTATTTTCCTTTTTTGGTACTTCTACTTTGCTTGGAAGACCGGTTGCTGTATTAACAAATCCTTCATTAAAATAAAAATATCCAAAAGGGGAATTTAATACTGGGGCATGAACTGGTTCAGTATCTTGTCTAATATCAAAAGCTAATCCATGAGGTGCTTGATCATCAACTCTTAAGTCTAACTGGTGCAAAGGAATCATAACAGGAAGTTCTATATCTCCTAATTGTTTAATTAAATCTCTAGCTAAATATGAATTTGGATCTTCTCCAGATCTTAAAACTAGAGAACTACAAACAATGACATGCTCTAAATCTAATTCTCTTGAAGTGAGTAATCTTTCAATTTCTGCTTGATTGGCTGTTCTTAACCCTACTTGTCTTAACATTTGATTAATTAAAACCAAAGAATAAACGTTAAAATCTTGTACAGTCCATTCTTTATTTAATTCAACAACATGAAAATAATCTAATGAAGATTCATCACCAGTTAATACTTTATTACCTCTAAAATCTGTTTTAATTCTGTTTTTAAATTCTTCAACAACATCTTTTCCAAAATGACCTCCTAAAATTGTTGGGATTACAACATCACCTGTTGGGAATTCTCTTACAAACCTATATTTTTGTAATTTGCTCATTGTTTTGTAAATTGTTTTGAATTTTATAAACTTTTTGGTGGTAACAGTATAATAACGACAAGATGTTTTTTAAGTTAATTAAAGATAAGTTTTAAAACTACAAAGAATATGCAGTATCATGAAAGTTGGTGAAATAATGCATCCTATAAAGAGCATTGATCCTAATGCAAGTGTAAGGCAGGCTGCAGTTATGATGTCTGAAGAAGGCATAGCTAGTTTGCTTGTTTCTAAAGATAAAGATGTAAAGGGCATTATAACAGAAAGAGAGATTTTAAAGAACATTAAGAAACTAGGTTCTAAAGTTGGCCAGGTAATGACTAAGAAGGTAATAACAATAGAAGAAGACAAGCATATAGACAAAGCAGTAGAATTAATGAAAGAGCATAAAATTAAGAGATTGCCTGTTACAAGAGAAGGTCAAATCGTTGGAATAGTGACTGCAACTGATATTCTTGCAAATGCAGAGAACATCAATGAAGATTTTTTATTTGATTAATCTTTTATTTTTTCAGATCTGATTGCTTTAATCTTACTATAATCAAGAAGTTGAAGAATCTCTTTTCTTTGCTCTGATTTTCCTATGCCTTTCCAATCTAATATTGCTATTTTAGGTTTTTCAATAGTCTTGTTTAGAGCTTGATTTAACATAAATTTTGTTAAAGGCAACATATATTCTGGTATGATGTGACCTAGTGCATATTTACTAGACAATTGAATTTTATTTAAATTAGGGCAATAATGCGGACCGCCAATGCCAATTGCAGGAATCCAATCATATTTTTCATTGTATGTATCTATGGCTTGTTTAACAGTACTTGCCACTATTCTAGCCGCTTTTTTATCTTCCCATTGTTTTTCACTAGAACCTATCTCAATAAAGCAGCATGGCTTCTCAAGATATGGGCCATGATGAGTTACTTCTAATGAGACAGGATAGCCAGAATCTTTGGCTTTTTCAGTTAATATTTTAAAGATATGTTTTAAAAAGAAAGCAGAGCAAGGGCATACTTCTCCTGTTTGACCTCCAAAATCAGCTGATTTCCAGTTTCCTGGAGTGTGAACAGTAAGTGAATTAGTTCCTTTTTCTGATTTGTGTCTAGACACAAATATAAGAAAATCTTCTTTAAAAGTCATGCAAACTCTTTCTGCATAAATTGAATCTTCTACTAGGTAATTTACTTTAACATCAAGAGCTTCAAGCTCAGAAGCAATGTTTAATGCTGCGGGATCTTGTTTACTAGCTATAACTGCAAAATTCATAAAGCTTAAATATCAACTGATTTTAAATAAATTATGTTAAAAGAAGTGCTTGCTTTATTTGTATTGGTTAGTTCTATTCCGGCTGGCTTTATCCTTGCTTGGCTGACTAGTGATGAGCTTAAACAAGGAAAGAAATATTTCAAAGTTATTGTTATTTTAGCAGGTGTTTTTTGTATTATATCAATTATATTCAAAAGCTGGGAGCTTTTGCTTACATTTGCTTATATGGCAATAGTTACTTGCATTTGCTGGAAGAAAGCATAATTTAGTATAGATATTCTTAAAAACCTATTAGTAAAAGTATCATCATGACAGGGAAAGGTATAATTAAAAAAGCAAATCTTAGTTTAGTATCAATTTTATTAGCTTGTAACTTATCGTGCAGTAAAACTTGTTTTAAAACACCTCCGGCAAAACCTGAACTAGAAATTCTTGTAAGAAAAAAATCAATTAAGAAAGCAAGAAATATGAGAAAGCTTGTTGCTCAAGATTATGCTAAAAATTTTGTGGGGGGAGTTTATCTCTCTGTATTAATGCATGAGGGGATGCATAAATCATTATTAGATTATTATGGGTATGGAATAGATGAATTTATCTTGCCTTTTTTTCCTAATGAATATTCAAATAGTATTCTTGGGGGTATTCAACCAAGTACAGAAAGGCATGATCCTAAAAAATATTCTCGGGTGCTAATGGCTGGGCCAATTGGTGATGTAGCACTTGCTGAAACAATTGGTTATAACTTAAGAAGAGGAAATATCCCTAGAAGATACCAAAGTTTTTTTGCTACAGCATCTTTATTATCACGTACAGAATTGTTGTGTAATGCGTTTCAAGGTATGTCAGAGCCTTCAATGTTAGGCAATGATTTTGCTTATTTTTCATATTTAACCAAAACAGACCCTCAGAGGTGGTTTAATCTTGTTGCTCTTTATACTGCAATAAGTATTCCAAAAATGATTGATGAAGCAAAAGTTGCAGCAGGAATAAAATCTTTTGAAAGAGCTGAGACTAAAAAAGGCGCCTTGATTACTTATCCTTCAAAACATGGGCTTAGTTTTTCTTGGATAAATCAATTCTAATATTGTAACTAGGTAGTAGTTACAAATAGTAAGGTTTATATACTGATTTTGCGCTTATTCTACATGGAAAAGATATTAAACATATTAGAAAGAACATTGATAGTGTTTGTCATATTTTCATTAGGAATTTTAGTTGGAGTAGCTATAACTGGCAACTTTTTTGGCCTAGAGATTCCGAGCGGAATTTTTCAATATCAAGAACAGGGTATTCCTAGTGATAGAATTTTAGAACAAGATATTCAAATTTTACCTGACAAAATTATAATCAACATTAAGGACACTAGTATATCAAGATATGCTGATACAGGCAGTATGATACCTATAATTGATGAAGGTGCAAATGGAATAAGAATAATTCCAAAAAGTGAAAGTGATATACAGGTTGGAGACATAGTCACATTTGAACAAGATGGTATATTAATAGTTCATAGAGTAGTGGAAATCGGTGAAGACACTATTGGAACATACTTTATAACAAAAGGAGACAATAATGCTTTTTCAGACGGAAAAATAAGATTTGATCAAATAAGATATTTGACTATTGGAGTTTTATATTAAAAATGGGAAGAAATCTTAGAGAAAGAAAAGAAGTATTAGAAGAACAGAGAAAAAAGCAGCTGGAAAGAAGGAGATTTCTTAAACGATTTGGTATTGGGCTTGGAACAGCAGCACTTGCTTCTATTGGGGGGCAAATATTGTTCAGCAGAAACAGAGAAGATGGAAGATGGGCTTTTATGGAAAAAGAAATAAATATAAATGTGCCATATGGCGGATGGAAATATGTAGAGGACCATTATGTGTCACTTAGACCAGAAATAGAGTTTAACAGTGATGACCCAGAGTTTCAAGGATTAGTAGATATCAAAAAGCCTGCTATGCAGCAAGAATGCAGAAGAAGAGAATGGAAGAAAGTAGCAATATTAGGAACAGAACAGCATTATGGCAGACCAGAAGAAGCCTGCTTTACTGAATCTTATAAAGAGTATTTAGAAAAAGGTATAGAATATGTTTATTCAACATTGCCTTGGTTAGAAAGATTACCTTTAGAGTTAGTTGTTTTAAGGCAGGGGCAAGATTTCTCAAAGGTTAAAACTGGTAGAGGTTTTATTGGATACAGCTTACATGCATTACAAAGAATTCATGTTGAAAATGAAAGCACTAAAGAGAAGTTTGTTGTTGGATTAAGCAAAAACAGAAGTGGTTCTGCAACTGTTCTAAACTATGATAGGATATCAGACAAGATAAATAGTTACTGTATATTTTTTGGGACAGGAAATGATGCCCTGCTTGCACCAATAAGCGAAACTTTACATCTTTCATTGACTAAATATACACAGAAGCATTTTGACAGGCTTGGGGGTTTTAGAGAATGTCAAACAGCAGAAGAATCTTTAGTAGAAGGAGTGTCTAACATAATTGGTACTAATTTTATACAGGAGATGGGTGTTCCAAAATGGGAAGAGAAACTAGAAAAAATACAGCAAGGAATGAAAAAAGAACCAAGATACAAATTTGTTCCACAATCAATAGCTTGGTTAAGACAAAATGGAATTGATAGAGGTCTTGAATTGTATATGGCAAATCCAGAAGAATATCTTAAAGCAATTGCAAAGCATAGTTAATAATAAAAACTAAAATACATACTCATTAAAATGTTATACATCATTGGGATTGGATTGAACAAAAAAGGAATAAGCTTGGAAGGCTTGGAAGCATGCAAAGATTCAGAAACCTATCTGGAAAGTTATACAGTTGATTTTCCCTATTACATCAAAGATATTGAAAAGTTCATTGGAAAAGAAGTTAAGAAACTAGAAAGAGAAGATGTGGAAAGCGACAAACTGATAAATCTTGCTAAGAAAAAGAACATTGCTTTGCTTGTTTACGGAGCACCATTAAGCGCCACTACACACAATGTCTTGATTGAAGATTGTGAAAAGAATAGTGTTAAGTGCAAGGTGATATATTCTGGAAGCATTTTTGATGCTGTTGCAGAGACAGGCCTTAGTCTGTATAAATTTGGCAAAGTAGCCAGCATGCCAAAATTCACTGAAAATTATAAGCCAACAAGCTTTGTAGATTTAGTAAAAGAAAATCAGTCTATTAAAGCACATTCATTGATTTTAGTAGATATTGGTCTTGATTTTCCTAGTGCATTAAAGCAATTAAAAGAAAGCTTAGAATTTGAGAGAATAGTAGTATGCTCTAAGATGGGAACAGAAGAACAAAAAATATTTTATGGCAGCCTAAACAGCCTTGAAGAAAAAGATTTTGAAAAGCCGTTCTGTTTTATAATTCCAAGTGAATTAAATTTCAAAGAAAAAGATTTCTTGCAAAAGTTTAAATAATATTTTTTTCTAGATAATAAATGAAAGCTGTAATACAAAACCAAACTTCTAGTATTATAGCTATTATTATCTAAATCAGAGTCAGTTTAGGCTCTGGAATTCTAAAATGCTTAAACAAAATTGCAAACCATATGCAAGAGAAAGGAGATTTGTAGATGTTGCTAATAAGGTTGCTCAAAGGTCTCAAAATGGAGAGGTAGTATTATTTGCTTATAATTCATATCAAGCTCTTGTTAATTTTTCAGAGAGATGTAGAGCTGGGGATTTAGAAGCAAGAAAATTATGGGATAAATTGCCAGAAAAGATAAGAAATTTTTGGCCGGCACTAAACTATTTAAATCAAAAAGGAGGTAAATAAATATGTATGATTTTAAAAAGGTGGAAGAAGAGGCAAGAAAACTCTGGAAAAAACATAAAAAAGATATAGAAAAAGCTATACAAGATAATCCTAAAAAGAAATTATTCTCTTTCCTTGAAGGACCACCAACTGCAAATGCTCCTCCAGGATTGCATCATTTAGAAGTCAGAACTTTCAAAGATATTATTTGTAAGTTCAAATACATGCAAGGTTTTTCAGTACCTAGAAAAGGCGGCTGGGATTGCCATGGATTGCCAGTAGAAGTGCAGGTTGAGAAAAAACTAGGTCTTGAAAGTAAAAAAGATGTATTAAAATATGGTGTTGGAAAATTTATTAATGATGCTAGGAACAGTGTTTTTTCATATATCAAAGATTGGAACAAATCAACAGAAGAATTAGGATATTGGATTGATCTAAACAATCCTTATGTAACTCTTGAAAATGATTATATTGAAAGTGTATGGTGGAGTCTTAAAGAGCTTTATAATAAAGGAATGTTATATGAGGGATATAAAGTAGTTCCTTTTTGCCCTAGATGTGGTACTCCTTTATCAAGTCATGAAGTTGCTCTTGGCTATAAAGATGTTAAAGAAGAAAGTGTTTATATTGCATTTAGATTAAAAGGCAAGAAAGGAGAATATATTTTAGCTTGGACAACTACTCCTTGGACATTGCCAGGAAATGTAGCTCTTGCAGTAGGTCCTAAAATTGATTATGTAACTGTAAAATTACCTGATGGTGATCTTTTAACATTAGGAAAAGACAGACTAGATATTATAAAAGGAGATTATAAGATTGTTAAAGAGATGAAAGGTAAGGACCTAGAAGGTCTTGAATATGAGCCTTTATTTGATATTAAAGAAACACAAAATAAAAACTCGCATAAAGTCATTCTTGCTGATTTTGTAACAACTGAAGATGGAACTGGTGTTGTACATACTGCAGTAATGTATGGAGAAGATGATTATAATGTTGGAATGGAAAAAGGATTGCCTGCAGTTCATACTGTTGGTCAAGATGGCAAGTTCCTAGATATTGTACCTAAATTTGCTGGAAAATTTGTTAAAGATGCAGAAAAAGATATCATTCAAGATCTGAAAGAAAGGCATCTTCTTTTGAAGACTGAAAAGATTACACATAGTTATCCATTTTGCTGGAGATGTGATAGTCCTCTGCTTTATTATGCAATTGATTCTTGGTTCATTAAAGTTAGCAAGGTCAAAGACAAGCTGCTTAAGTTAAATAAACAAATCAATTGGTATCCAGGACATATTAAAGAAGGAAGATTTGGGGATTGGTTGGAAAATGTCAAAGATTGGGCCTTATCTAGATTCAAATTCTGGGGCACTCCATTGCCTATATGGAGATGTATTTGTGGAGAAGAAAAAGCTATAGGAAGTGTTGAAGAATTAAAGAAAAATTCTATTAAAAAGATTGGAAAAGAGATTGATTTGCATAAGCCTTGGATTGATGATATTAAACTCAAGTGCAAGTGTGGCAAAGAAATGACTAGAATCCCGGATGTAATTGATTGTTGGTATGATTCTGGAAGCGCGAGTTTTGCTCAATTCCATTATCCTTTTGAAAACAAAAAAGAGTTTGGAAAAAGGTTTCCATATGATTTTATTGCAGAAGCAATAGATCAGACAAGGGGATGGTTCTATACTTTGCATGTTCTTGGTGCTATTTTATTTGACAAGCCTGCTTACAAAAATGTAATCTGCGCAGGCCATGTTGTCGACGAAAAGGGTGAGAAAATGAGCAAAAGCAAAGGAAACATAATCAAACCAGATGAAATGATTGGGCAGACAGGCGTTGATGCAGTTAGACTGCAGTTTTGCACTTCTGATGCAGGAAATCAGAAAAGATTTTCATATAACTTAATGAAAGAGTCTGTAATTCCATTTCTTACTGTGATTTATAACTGCAATAATTATTATAAACAATCGGAAAAGAAAAAGCCTGGAAAGAATTTAGAGGACAGATGGATTATAAGCAGACTTAATACTTTAATCAAAGAAGTTACAAAAGACCTAGAAAATTATTCATTAAATGATCCTTTTGACAAGCTACTAAGTTTTGTGATAAAGGAATTTTCTAGAGGATATATACAAATAACAAGAGATAGAGACAATACTAGAGAGATTCTTGGCCAGGTTCTAGAAAAACTTTCATTATTAATTGCACCTTTTGCTCCATACATAAGTGAGCATATTTATCAGAATTTTGATAAAAACTCTGTTCATCTTTCAAAATGGCCAAAAGCAGAAGAAAAAAAGATAGATAAGAAGTTAGAAGCAATGTTTGAGTCTGGATTTAAAATTATAGAGAAAGGATTAGCTGAAAGAGATAAAGTACAGGTTGGATTAAAATGGCCGCTTGCAAAAGCAAAGATAATCGGAAAAGAAAAAGTAAGCAAAGAACTTCAAGAAATAATAAAGAGGCAGCTTAATGTCAAAAATCTTGAATTTACCGACGGAGAAACATTGGAGGTTGGATTAGATACTAAAATGACTCCTGAATTAGAAGCAGAGGGTTATGCAAGAGAGGTCTCTAGAGCGATTCAAGCTGAGAGAAAGAAAAAGGGACTAGTCAAGAGTGATAAAATCAAGTTATTAATTTCTGGTGAAAAAGAATTTTTGGACAAAATTTCAAAAGAAAAAGAACTGATCATGGAAAGAACGAACGCAAAAAAGCTTGATTTGTCGACTGAAAAGGCAACTGGGACAATGTTGAAGATTAAAAAGTATAATGTAGCTATAGTTTTCAATAAGATATAATAGAGTAAAGAAACATTTAAATATCACTCAATCATAATAAAAATAATTTAAAATGATAGTAAAGGAAGAATTTTTGAGTAGGCTAAGAAAAATCTTTGATTTGAACTTATATGAGGCCAGAGTGTGGACTGCGTTACTATCAAGAGGGGTTTCTACAGCAGGTGAACTAAGCAACATCAGCGATGTACCTAGATCAAGGACATATGATATCCTTGAAAGCTTAGAGAAAAAAGGATTCATCGTAATGAAGCTAGGAAAGCCAATAAAATTCATGGCTTTAAAGCCAAATGAAGTAATTGAGCGAGTTAAGAAAAACCTTGTAGTAGATGCTCAAGAGAAAAGCAAGAGACTTGACAGACTTAAGAATGAAGACATTATTGAAGAGTTGTCAACTTTGTTTACTCAAGGCATTAAGTATGTTGAGCCTTCTGATTTGAGTGGAAGTCTAAGGGGAAGACAAAACATGTACAACCACTTAGACATGATGGTAAGGAATGCTCAAAAATCAGTAACTTTAGTTACTACAGCAGAAGGATTGAACAGAAAGATTGAAGCTTTAATGCCTGCATTGAAAAGTGCTAAAAAAAGAGGAGTAAAATTGAGGGTGCTAGCTCCTGTAAACTCAAGCAATGAAAAAGTTGCAAAGGAGCTTGGAAAAGTAGCTGAAGTAAAAAATGCTCCAGATATGAAAGCAAGATTTGCCTTAGTTGACGGAAAAGAAGTAATGTTGATGTTATTGGATGATGAAAAAATACATCCAAACTATGACACCGGAGTTTGGCTAAACACAGAGTTCCTTGCAAGTGCATTGGAACAAATGATTGGCTCGGCTGGAAAGAAAGGCAAGAAGTAAATCAAAGTAAATCTACTCGTTAAAAAGGGGTGAATAGGCAACGAATGCCTTCTTAATTTTTTATTTGTTTTTATCTTTTTTATTTTTAATTATATTACCTAACAAGTAATTCTTGCTTAAACTAGAAATTTTAATATCTAGGAACTTGCCAAAGATGTCTTTTTTAGATTTGATCAGAATTCTTTTATAAGAACTATTTCTGGCAAAAAAACCTTGTTTAGTCTTTTCATTCACTAAGGCTTGGCCTTGCCATCCTATCCAGCCAGAATTATCAATTAATGATTTAAACATGAATTGTGTCTTTGCTGCGCGTTTTTTTGAAACTTCGCTAGGAACCTGCTTCATGTTTGCTGCTTTAGTCCCCCGCATTGCCCAGTATCTGCTTAGGTTCAAAACTCCTGGTCTAACCATTTTTAGTATTTCAAGAGAATCTTGAAAATCCTTTTCTGTCTCTCCTGGAAAACCAACAATAATGTCTGTTGAAAAAGTAATGTTTGGAATATGTTTTTTAAAGTCTTTAGCAAGTTCAATAAATTCTTCGCTTGTATAAGAACGATTCATTTCTTTTAGTATTTTATTAGAACCTGACTGGCAAGGGATATGCAAGAATTTGTAGACCTTTGGATCTTTAAAGATCTCAATCATTTCATCTTTAAATTTCATAAGATGATTTGGATTCATCATCCCAATTCTTAAATAGAATTCATTATCTATCTTCAAGATTTTCCTGAGCAATTCCGGTAATCTATACTTTCCTTTATCTAAACCATAAGCAGAATTATCTTGACTGGTTATCCAAATCTCCTTACAACCATTCTTAATATCATTTTTTATAGAGGCCAGAATATCAGATTCTGAAAAAGAATAAAGGTCTCCTTTTGCTAATTTTGTTGCGCAATAAGTGCAATTACCTAGGCAACCTTCAGAAATTTGTGTTATTCCTATTACTTTATTCTTTGGGATCTTTTCTTTGCTAATCTTTACTTCACACTTATCAATTAAGATGTTTTTCATAGAACTAAGAAGTTTAGGAAGATCAAGAATATTTTTGGTTCCAAGCAGATAAACCCTAGAAAGCTTTAGCTCATTTTTTCTTAGATTTGGCATGCATCCTGCAACAATTACAATCTTTCCAAGCTTTTGCATTTTTAAAATTCTAGATTTAACTTTATTTTCAGTAGGCCCTTTTACAATACAAGAATTTATTACAACTATTTCAGCATTATTCAACTCGGTAATCTTATGACCTGCTTTTTTAACTAGGCCAGACATAATCTCTGTGTTGTTCTGGTTTGCAGCACAGCCATATGTTTCAAAATAAATATTCATAATCTTGTTTTAGGATTGAATTTATAAATATGTTTGCTTTTGAATGGATATGCCGACATATATCATAGAACATCTTGATAAAGAACTTGGAGAATGGTCATTATTAGAATATAAACATATTTCAAAAATTGTGGGAAAAGAAAACTTGTGGTTTACAAACATTAAAGATAAAGAAAAATTAGAAGAATTTGGAAAAGTTTTTGCACAATCTGCTGCACAACTTGATCTAAAGAAAGGTTGTGTTCTTGATCCAGATTCAGAAATTACTTTAGAAACCAAACATAATAAAGAATTTGATTATTTTATTTTTGGCGGAATTCTTGGAGATTATCCCCCAAGAAAAAGGACTAAGCAAGAATTAACTAACAAAATCAATCTGCCTAGTTTTAATATTGGAAAAGAGCAGATGAGTAGTGATAATGCTGTTTATGTTGTAAAAGAAATTTTGGATGGAAAAAAACTTAAACAGCTCAAGTTTCAAGATGAACTTGAAATAAAAACAGGTGTAAAAGATTCTGTGATATTGCCTTACAAATATGTATTAGTTAATGGAAAACCTTTGATAAGCAAAGAACTTATTCAATATATCAAAGAAAATCCTGGATTCTAACTACATCTCTTTCATGACTTCAATTCCTAAAAGATCTAAAGCAGATTTTTGAACAATTGTAAATGCTTTTACTATACCTATTCTTTGCATCTGTTCTACTGTTCCAACTACTGGGCAGAATTGATAGAACTCATTAAAAACTTGAGCAAGTTCAAAAGCATAATTAGCAATCAAGCTAGGATCAAGTTTTTTATAAGCATCTCTAGAAACGTGTGGAAACTCGCTAAGTTTTTTTGCAAGTTTTATTTCTTTTTCATGCAGATCAATTAATTTTATTTTTTCTGTCTTGTTTACATTAAGACATTTTCTTAATATTGAATTTGCTCTTGCATAACTATATTGTAAGTATGGTCCTGAATTTCCATCAAAGTTCAATGCATGCTCCCAATTGAAAATAATATTTTTGTTTAATCCATTTTTTAACATTGCATATTTTACTGCACCATAACCTACTTTTTCTGCGTCTCCTTTTGTTTTTCTTTTTTTAATCTCAGCTTTTGCTTTATCAACCGCTTTGTTCATAAAATCTTCAAGCAATACAACTTCTCCTTTTCTTGTTGACATCTTAGTTGGGGTTTTTTCCTTGTTGTTTGTATTCGTATTTTTTTCTCCATTTTCTTGAATCAAGACATAAGAATAATGCAGAACTTCTGGAGCTTTCTTTCCAAGAATTTTCAATGCAGCTTTGATCTGTTCAAAATAAAGTTTTTGATCCTCGCCAAGAACAATATATGTTTTCTTGCACCTCTTTAGTTTATCTAATGTATAAGCAATATCCCTCATTGCATACAATCCTGTACCATTACTTCTAGCAAGAACAAGAACAGGTTCTTTCATTTTCTTTTCTAAACCATGGCCTACTTCATTAAGAACAAGCCTATCTTGATTATCTTTAAACAATAAACCTGTTTTGTTGAATTTTGGAATAAGCTCTTTTGAAATGTCTATGTACTTGGATTCGTAATCAAATTTATTGAATTTGATTCCAAATTTTTTTAAGATGTTTATCTGTCCTTTTACTGCTATATCCACTATTCTCTTGAAAAGCTTTCTTGTGGCCTTATCTCCATCTTCAAATTTTTTTAATAGATCAAAAGCCTGCTGTTCAAGTTCTGGAGTTTCTTTTATTCTTTTGTTTATGTTAACATAAATCTTAAGCAAATCATCAAAACTAGGATTTCCTTTAAAGTTCATAGCAAGCAAAGCAATTTGTTTGCTTACATCATTAACATAATAATAAGTCTCTACATCATATCCTTGCAGCTCAAGAATTCTTTTAAAACTATCACCAATAAATGAATTTCTGGCTCGGCCAACGTGCGGACTTGAGTTTGGATTTAAACTTGTGTGCTCTAATGCAACTTTTCCTTTTTCTTTTCCTTTTCCATATTTTTCTTTTTTCTTTAAGATTTCATTGATAATTGTTTCAACTAATAATTCTTTATTAATAAAGAAATTTAGATAACCATTTATGGCTTTTATCTCAGAAATTTCTTTTGGTAATTTTCTAGAAACTCTATGTGCTAAGTCTGTTGCTATTTCAATGGGGTTTTTCTTTAATTCATTTGCAAGTATAAAACATGGAAAAGCAAAATCTCCCATCTCTGGATTTGGGGGAATCTCAACTAAGCTCTCCAGTTTCTCTTTTGGAAATAATACATGTTTCTTAAGAAGTTTTATAATAACCTCTTTCATAAAAACAACTAGAAACTAAGGTTAATAAAGATTATTCTGACTTTTCTTTTTCTACTTTAGCACCACATTCTGGACAAAACTTTTCATTTCCTTCTAAAAAATTATCGCAGTTCTTACACTTACAAGGCTCTTTTTTCATTTCTATCACTGTCTTATAATCTTTCTTGCCAGAAATAATCTGGCCAAATACTGAGTTAATAGAATCAGAATTCTGCATTCCTAAAACTCTTTTTTGTATATCATGCACTTCTGCCATCTAACAAACTATAGAGTTTTCTTTATAAAGTTTTTTGGAATCTATCTTCTTTTCTTTTTTGCTGCTTTGACTGGTCTTGAAGGTTTGCTTGGTTTCTGGAACCAGACTAGATAAACTATTGGCAAGATTCCTGCAGTGTTTAGAACAAACATCACAACAAACCATGCAAGTTGTTTATGGCCTCCAGCTCTCCACAATCCAATACCTTTCCAGATTGCAGTCCAAACCATGATAACTACAATCCCCCACAAAGGGATTGAAGTTTCAAGTCCTGTTAATGTTGGTATCATAATAACAATAAAGACAGGTAGTTTAAAAATCTATTTTAATATCTTGTTGGTTTCTAGGTACCATAAATAAAGATCAAGTTCTGCAAGATTTAGATTAAGTTTTTGTGCAAGCTCTTTTAATTTACTTTCTATCTCTAGGTATTTTGTTTTTGTTAGAGTCTTTGGTCTTTCAATAACTTTATTTTCTACTAGCAAATCAATTATATGAAAATCAATTATCGCAAGATTTTTCTTTCCTATATTCCTAAGAAAGTGACTAGATTCTTTATACCCAAGACCTTTTATATTTTTTATTAACCACTCTCTTGCTTTTTGTTCATCCATTGAAAGCAAGTTATTTAGTTTGTCTTTGTATTTTTGAGATTCTGAAATATATCTAGCTCTGGTGTTTGGAAATCTGTGTCCTAATTTTTTGAGTTTTTTTGCTAGTTTGTTTTGAGAAAATTTAGAAAAATCATTATACATTTCATTTTGTATTTTGATGCCTCTCTCTGCTGTGAAGTTTGCAGTTAAGATGCAAAAACACATTTCACTAAAAACTTTATCTTTAGTTAGTCCTAATTTTTCAAACTCTTTTATTTTTTCATCTACAAGAATCTTGATTTTGGTTTTCTTTAATTTCTGAATCTCATTAACCATATTCATGACAATAACGGGCAAGAAAGGTTTATAAGTTTTGCAAATATCGAATTTTTATGCGGGGGTGCCGGAGAGGCCAAACGGGCAGGACTTAAGATCCTGTGGGTTAGTCCCTTCGTAGGTTCGAATCCTACCTCCCGCATTACCTTCTATAAAGTTTTATAAAGTTGTAATTGTTCATAATTAAGAAAAAGAGGGAACATGGCAGATATTAATGGATTTTTTATGAGAATATTGGAATTATACAATATGATGCCAAATAATTTTAAAGTTCTTCTGAACATTGTTATCCCAACAGTACTTATTGCTATATATGCCATTCTTGTTTGGAAATTTTATAGATTTCTGGGAATAAGAGATATTCTTGGTTTAAATCTAAGACAATATGCAAAAGAAGGAAAAAGAAAAAGAATGTTCCTTAGTATATTTTTCTTTGTTGAATATATTGTAATTGCTCCATTGCTTGTTATGCTATGGTTGACTGTATTTTCAATTTTTGTCCTAGTGCTCTCCCAGATAGAGACAACTGCAAGAGTTATTTTAGTTTCAGCTGCTACAGTTGGAGCAATAAGAATGACTTCTTATTATAGAAGTGATTTAAGCAAAGATATTGCTAAATTAATTCCTTTTACAATGCTTGCTGTTTTCTTGTTAAATCCTGGATTTTTTTCAGTAGACAAGATAATCCAAAAAATATCAGAAATTCCTTTATTACTTAATCATATAGCAATTTATTTTATTTTTATCCTTGGTTTAGAGATTGTCTTGCGGTTTATGTATGGTGTGCATGAAATGATTTTTCCAGAAAAACCTGTAGAATTGAGTGAATCTGATATAAGAAAAATCAAGAAAAAGATAAAGGGAAAGAGATAAAAACCCTTAATTCTAGTATATTTTGTACAGACTAGGCTTGCGGGTTAGCCCTCCGCAATTTGCAAACGGGCTTTATGGCAAGCTGCAAGGAAGCGAGTGATAAAGGGCATGTTAAGCCTTTTGATCTGACGTTGAGGTTTTGTCCTGCTCGATCTTCCTACTATGAACTGGGTCAGGCCTTGATCGGAGCAGCCCTAAGTAATAGGTTAGATGCTTGCGGGGTAGCGAAACTGAGAAGGATTAAAAGAAACTGATATTTCTCTTTTGAGCAAACTTTTGAGTCTGTACATTAAAGTTTAAAAATATAGATTACTAAGAAAGATTAAGAAAAGGGGAAGATGAAAAATAAAAAAGGACAATTTTTTCTTATTGCATCTTTGATAATTATCACGGTTTTATTAAGTTTTGTAACATACAGAAGCAGAATAAAGATTGTTCCTATCAGAGAAAAAGTTTATGATATCGGTGAAGAACTGCATTTAGAGACAGCAGAAGTCTTAGATTATGGAATATATACTGGAAAAAAACAAGATATTGACGATATATTCAGAAATTGGGTGGAAAACTTTATTGCATACAAAGGAGATATTGGCGAAGACTTTATTTTCATTTATAGTGATCCTGATGGAAATGTGAGAGGATTTAGATTTACTGAAAAAAATGTTGGAAAGGTTGACATAACTATAAGCGGCCAGGCTATTGGAGTTCCACAAGAACACGGCCAATTAACAGAACTGACAAATCTTAGACCAGGAAAAATAGATATAATTCTTGGTAATTTGACAACAACAATTGACTATGATCCTGGAGAAAGAGATTTTTACTTTGTAATAAGGGGAGAGGGAGGAGAAGTTGTACATGGTTAAAAACAAAAAAGGTATCAGTGCAATAATTGGATATGTTTTGTTAATACTTCTAGCTGTCTCATTGAGTGGAGGGGTTTATGCTTGGTTAAAGGCAAAAATACCTAAGGCAACAGAAAAGTGTCCTGAAGATGTTTCACTTGAAATAATAAGTCTTGATGTTAATGAAATGAGGGGAAACATCTCAATGGACCTAAGAAATCGTGGATTATTCTCAATTAATGGTATATCTGTTAGATTAAGAGAAGGTCTTAAAAGTTGTCAAGTTCGATCTATTGCTTGTGCAAATTGTACCAGATTTATGACTGGGCAAGACCAAGTAATGTTTATTCAAAAACTTGGGCCTCAAGAAATAAGAGAGGTTGCGGTTGGATATTTTATAGGCACGTATGGATGTGATCCTACTGAAGTAGAAATTGTTCCATTAAGAGTTGTTGGAGAAGGAACAGAAGCAGTTGTTTCTATTTGTGAGAACGCAATATTCAAAGAAAAGTTAAAATAAAGAGAATAAAGAAAGGTTTTTAAACTCGAATAATTTATAAAGAATATAAAAATGGCAAAAAAAGGTATATCACCTATTGTTGCAACATTATTGCTTGTTGCACTTGTCGTAACTTTATCTTCAGTAATTTTTATTACTGCAAGACAATTTATTGGAGAAGTTGTTACAAAAAATGGAATGCCTGCTGAACAAGCTTGTGAAGGTATTTCATTAAGTGCAATTTATAGTGGTGGTGAGTTGCAATTAACAAATAATGGAGATATCCCTGTACATAAATTCACAGCAGGTGTTACATCTTTATCTACTGGAGATTTTGAAGCTATGCCATATGAAGAAGCTATTTTAGCAGGTGGTTCTGCTTCAGTATCTATTTTTGATGCATCAGCAATTGAAATAACTCCATGGGTTTTAGGTGAAAATGATGAAGGACAATCAGCTGTATTTGAATGTACAGATAAAGTATTCATAGCTGAGATTTATTAATCATACTAAAATGATGAAAAATAAAAAAGGGGTATCAAACATTGTAATCACAGTATCTATGATTCTGGTTGCAATTGTGGCAGTTGGAGTGATCTCTTCTTTTGTTGTGCCAATGATAAAAGGACAACTTGGAAAGTCAACAGCTTGTATAGCATTGAGAGAACATTTTGTTGTAAGAACTGATTTAGCTGCAACTTGTTATGATAGTAAAGCTAATAATGTAACAAAGTTGTCGATACAAAGAAGTTCTGTAAAAGAAGAAGCTAAAGGATTTCAGATAACTATCTTTATGACTAGTGGTGAAGCTGAATCATATCAAGTATTCAATAATACTGCTGACTTTTCTGCAAGACCTGGATTACCTAGTAAAGGGGGAGCAAGGACATACACTTTCCCAATGGCTGGTGGAGACAAAGTAGATAAGGTTGCAATTGCTACAATATTAGAAAGTGAAGAATCTTGTGATGCAATTGAATACGCTGGAATAAGAATTTGCTAAGGAAACTTAGAATGAAAAAAGGACAGGTCTGGATTGAAACAGTTTTATATACTTTGATAGGTCTTGCTATTATGGGAGTTATTCTTTCTATAGTCAAGCCTACTTTAGATCAAAAGAGAGATCAGCTTATCTTAAATCAAGTTACTGAAATCTTAGATGCAATAGAAGGACAGATAAGCGATGTTATCTATAGAGGAGAAGGCAATACAAGAACTGTAGAGGTTACATTAAAGAAAGGAAAGATTGTAATTAATACTGCTAATGATTCAATTGATTTTTATATGGATAGTAAGCATTTGTTTAGTGAACTTGATAGAGAAGTAAATATTGGAAAGATTGTGGTATTGACAACAGAAAAAGCAAAGAAAAATTATGCTGTTCATATGAGTTTAAGATATCCTCATTATGATGTTACTTATGATGGAGAAGACAGAGAAAAAACATTGCAACAGTCTTCTACACCTTATAAGATTGCAATGACAAATCAAGGCAAGCAAGGTGGAGAGAGGACAAAGATTGACTTTATAGCTAGTTAATGATAAGGTTTATAAAAAGTTTTTAACTTTAAATTAGAAGAAAAAGAGGTTGAATAGTATGAATATAGACTTAAATCCAAAAATTGTTTCTATTCCAAAAGTAAAAGATAAGACTCAGATTGATATTAGATATGCTTTAATTCCACCTTTTGCATATGCTCATGTTTATTGGGATAAACAAAATAATGAGATAATATATGAGATTGAAGAGCCAGTATTAAATGAAAAAGAAAAAGCAATGTTTGATAAGCTTGAAGAAGGATTTACAGAGATCATAAACATTGATGTTCTTGTTGAAAAAAATACAGAGGCAATAGTGGCTTATATTGAAAAGACAGTCAAGAAGCTTTCAGAGGATCTTAATTTAAAGATCCCTACAGAAGTTTATGACAAAATTATTTATTATCTATATAGAAATTTTATGGGATTTAATGAACTTGAGCCTTTGTTGAAAGACTATCATATAGAAGATGTTGAGTGTAATGGAGTTAATACTCCTGTTTATATTGTTCATAGATCATTTAGAACAATTAAAACCACTTTGGTTTACAAAGACATGGAAAAGCTTGCTAGTTTTGTTGAAAAAATAGCTCAAAAATGCGGCAAATATATTAGTTATGCAAGTCCATTACTTGATGGTGCTTTGCCTGATGGATCTAGAGTTAATGCTACTTATACAAAAGATGTTACTAGCAAGGGTCCTACTTTTACAATTAGAAAATTCACAAAAATACCTTGGACTCCTGTACAATTGATTGCAAGCAAGGCATCATGTCCAGAAATGCTTGCTTATCTTTGGATACTTGTGGAAAATAAAAGCAATCTTCTTATTGCAGGTGGAACAGGATCTGGAAAAACAACTTTATTGAATGGAATTGCATTTTTCATAAAACCAGAAGCAAGAGTAGTAAGTATTGAAGATACTCGTGAATTAAATCTGCCTAGAGAAAACTGGGTGCCAAGTGTTGCTAGAGCAGCTGCTGGTTTAAAGAAAGTTGGAGAAGTAGATTTATTTGATCTTCTTAAAAATTCATTTAGACAGACTCCTGAATATGTAATCGTTGGAGAGGTTAGAGGTAAAGAAGCATTTGTATTATTCCAAGGAATGGCCTCTGGTCACGCTGCTATGGCCACTATACACGCTGAATCTGTAGATACAATTATTAAAAGACTTTCAACACCACCAATAGAATTAAGTCCAACACTTATCAACATCTTAGACTGTGTTGCTATTATGACTCATGCTATTGTTAAAAAGCAAGAAACTAGAAGAGTTATAAAACTGGCAGAGGTTGTAAATGTCCCTCTTGAAGGACCGGCTGTTACAAATACTCCGTTTGTCTGGAATGCTTCCGACGACAAATATTATTATAAAAAAGACAGCAAAATATTTCAGAAAATATCTGAAAAAACAGGAATAAGTGTAGAAGAGTTATGGCAGGAATTTGAGAAAAGAAAGAGATTGCTACAGACAATGGCAGATAGGAAAATGTTCTCATTTGATCAGTTTCAAAAAGACATAAATGAGTATTATAAGAATCCTTCAGCAGTACTAAAAAAATACGGCTTAGAATAAATTTTTATAGGCTTTTTAACTTATTTTTAAATGGGTGAAAAAACAGAGGCAGAGACTAAGATACTTGATGGATATATTAAAGCGTCAAACTTGTTTTTTTATAACCTTTCAAACAGGTTGTTTAAAGCAGGCTATTTTAAAAAATTAAGAGAGAATCTTATATCAGCTGGAATCCCTATATTTTCAATTAGTTTTGTTTCAATGTGTCTTTTTAGTGCATTTATTGCATTTGTCCTTGGTATTTTATACTCTGTTTTTTCATTTATGTTTGGTTTAGATGCAATGGTATTGATGAGAAATATTGGTATATCGTTTGTAATTGGGGCATTTGTATTCTTAATAGTTTATAGTTATCCTGGAGCAGAAAAAAAAGGCATGTCAAACAGGATTGATGAAGAGCTTCCTTTTATTGCATTGCATATGTCTTCTATTGCAGGAAGCGGGTTAGAACCTAGCAAGATATTTGAGGTTGTAATTGCAGACAAAGAAAGTCCAAATATAAAAAAAGAGTTTAAGAAAATAATCAATCAAATCAATCTTTATGGTTATGATATTATTACCGCGCTAAAGAACGTGGCTAGGGACAATCCAAGCAAGAAGCTTGCAGAATTGCTTAGTGGTATGGCATCAACAATATCTGAAGGAGGAGATCTTGCTGAATTCTTGAAGAAAAGAGCTGAAACATTGTTCTTTGATTATAAGCTTGTAAGGGAAAAATATACTAAACTAGCTGAAACATTCATGAATATTTACATTAGTATTGTTATAATGGCTCCTATGATATTTTCCTTAATGATGATATTGATAGGAGTTAGTGGTTTTGGCGGAGGCATGGATCCCACAGTATTGACATTATTATTAATACTTGGAGTTGGGTTCATTAATGTTATATTCCTAATTGTATTGCATATGAAACAACCATCATACTAAAATAAAAATGAAAACAAACACACTTGAAAAATACATCAACAAAAAATTCATTATGTCAACAGTTGCAGCCTTGATTATCTTGACTGTTGATATTGCGTTTTTTAGGGGGGAAAGAATATTCTTGCTTTTGATTGTTGGAGCCTTAGTGATATTTGCATTACCTTTTGTTCTTGCAGTCAAATCACAACAAGACATAGAAAAGCAAAACGAGGAAAAGTTCCTTGAATTTATTAGAAATATTGTAGAAAATGTTAAAGCAGGTACGCCAATAAGTATTAGTATAATTAATGTTAGGAATCAAGATTATGGAAGTTTAACACCACATATTAAAAAGCTAGCTAATCAGATTGCAGTTGGAATCCCTGTAAAACAAGCATTGATTAATTTTGGAAATTATGTTGGAAGTCCTGGCATTAAAAAGTCTATTTCGTTGATAAGCCAGGCAGACAGGGCTGGCGGAGATATAGAAGAGATTCTTGAGTCTGTTTCTGCTTCTGTAAATGAAGTTGAGAAATTAAGAAAGGAAAGGAAAAGTTCTATTTCAAATCTAGTTGTAGAAGGTTACATAATATTTTTTATTTTTGTTATAATCATATTAGTCATGCAAATCAAGATCATTCCTTTAACAGGTGAAATATCACAAAGCGCTGATTTTGACCCTACGAAGCTAGCAGCACCTTTGTTTTATCTATTAATAGCCCAGGGTGTGTTTGCTGGTCTTGTGATTGGTAAGTTAGCAGAAGGAAAAATAAAAGCAGGAGTAAAACACTCTTTTATTACGACGGTGTTGGCTCTGACTATCTATGCACTTGCAAGAGCATTATTTATGCCAACATAATCCATAAAATGAGAAAAATAACAAGAAAAAAAGCACAAGGACATATAGAGATGATAATGTCCTTTGGGTTGTTTATAGGATTTGTAATAACCATGCTCTTCTTTTTTAGACCTACTGTAAAATCAAAAGAAGTAAGTGTTGGATCTGTTCAAACTGCTATTTTAACTAATTTATCAGTTGAATCATTTTATTTTAGTGTAAGCGAGTCTGCAAAAACCAGTTGTTTTTGTTTTACTAATCCTTATCCAGAAGCATCTGGCAACATTATTATCAGAGATAGGTTAAGAGAAAATGTAGGTGGTTGGATTAATGGAAATACTATTTGCATAGAACAAAATGATAATGATTTTTTTTATATCTTCTTGTCTAGTGCATATGATGAAGCAAGTTCTGGGACTTGTGGCAATACCATAAGTTTAGATGAAGAGGCTGTTGGCAGTTTAAGAAAAAGCGAGGCTATATCAAATAAGGCTTTAGAAAACTTAAGAGATAGTTATAATAAAGATTATTTTACCTTAGTAGAAAGTCTTCAAACAATGCATGATTTTAGATTTGCTTTATTTGATAATCAAGGAACCAATGTTATGGAAGTAGAAAAAGAACCTCAATTAGGAAGGCCTGTATTTTCAAAAGATTTGCCAATTGAAATACTTTTTAAAGATGGAGAAACTGGTAGGTATATACTTAGATTATATGCTTGGTAAAGAAAAATGAAAAAAGCAAAAAAAGGGTGGTTAAAGATTTTTGAAGCAAGCATCTCTATAACCTTGATTATGGGGTTTATAGTACTAGTTTATGCTCAAAACATTCAAAGGCCTAGTCAGTCTGAAAGCCTTTTAAGATGGGAAGAAAGTGTTTTAGATGAAGTCAAATCAGACCCTGTTTTAAGGGATGCTGTAATTAATACTCCTGATATTGTCTGTGATCCTGAACAAGGTGGAGGAATATATGACTATGTTAGAGACAAGATAATTAAGAATTTTCCTGGTTTTGGCTTCTCGTGCCGTGTCTGTGATATTGATGAGGCCTGCGGGCCAATTGACCCACCAGATTACCGCCCAGAAATATATTCAGAAGAAAGAATAATCTCCTCAACACTCACCAAATTTGCCCCAAAAAAACTCAAGATATTTGTCTGGCCTCTAGAGCCAGAAGAGCAAGAACCAGAAGATGTGCCTGATGCTTGCAGCCCAAATTACTTAGAGGACTGTGATGATTGGAGTGCTTGTGTAAACGGAAAAGAAACCAGGCTCTGCCGCGACTCAGCATGCAATGAACCTGCTAGAACTGATACCAGAGATTGTGAAGTAGCGCCTCCTGAAGAGTTGGTTATAACTGATTTGGGGTGTAAAGGGTCTGGAAGTCCTCAACAATTACCAATTGTTTGTAACTGGGTAAATCCAACCACAACCTTCAAATATTCCGTGTCATTTGCTGTTGATGGAACAGTACTTCAAACTTGGCCTGGAAATGAAAACGTTGCAAGTTATTCAATTCCACAAGGAAACACTGGGGAAGGTTCTCATTCTATTAATGTTAAAGTATCAGATGTTGAGGGTGCAGAAGTTACAGATAAAGGTCAGACAAAAACTTGTACAGTAACTTTAATGGCCGGTCAACTTTATACTAGTTGTTAAAAATTAGATTTATAAATTTTATTTATATAGGGTTTTTAAGGTTTTCTACTTGTCACTATGGGGTAGTAACAAACCGAAAGGTTTAAATACTACTTATACTTATTAAAATTAGGAGGTTTAAGATATCAAAAATGATACCAAAACATTTAAGACAAAAAGCAAGTCTTGGACTAGTTAGCTTAGCTGCTATAGCTCTTGGAGCTGTTGGGTGTGTTAAAGGAACAGTTACTCCTGAATTAGGTTATCACCAACCTACAAGCCAAAGATTTCAAGAATTTGATTCTAGCACAACTTATGGTATAAGGGGCGGAGTTGAATTTGATAATGGACTTGAAGTTGAAGTTGCTTACGATGGACATGAAACAGTTTATGAAAATGCTATACAAAGAAATGATATTGAAGCAAGCGATTTAGGTGTTAGAGTTTCAGTGCCTCTTTGGAAGAGAGCTGGACAAAAATTAGCTGCATTCTTAGGGCTTGGAAAACGTAAACAAAAAGAAACTATGACTTGGGTTGGTCCTACAATAACTGAAGATACAACTGCAGATGTATTAGGCGTCGGAGTTTCTTATGAAAAAGATCTTGGAAAAGGTGCGCTTGGTGCAGAACTTGAAGCAATTAATGTTGGAGAAGGAAGTTATGAAGAGTCTGGTTGGAAAGCTAAAATCTTTTATAAGGTCAAGATTGGTCCTGTTAAAAGAAAGTAAAACTTTTTTGTTAATAATTTTCTAATTTATATTTTTCTTTTATTCATTATCTTATTGATTATCTGTGATAATGTCAATTTAGTGCTATAAAACTTAAATACCCTTTTTACTGCGTTTTTTCGATTAAAAATGATCCCAAAACATTTAAGGCAAAGAATAGGGTTTCTAACTCTAATTCCTGCAGTTTTAGGACTAATGGGGTGTGTTCCTGGTCTTTCTCTTGCTGGTGGAGTATCTTATCATGAACCTACTGGAAGTAAAACAGGATCTGCAGGTTACATCTGGAGAGGAACATTCAAAACAAGAAAAGAAGGAGCAGATATTGAAGTAGAGCTTGATGGAAAATCTAATGGTGATTGTGATGTTTCTTTTGGTTTTACAGTTCCTTTGAGAAATAATTGGTATTGTGGAGCTAAAGCAATAGCTCATGAAGATGACTCTGCACTAGAGGCTGGTGGGGGCGCGTTTGTAGGTAGAAGAAAAAAGGCAGGTCCAGGATATGTACATATAAGGGCCGGTGCAAATGGATTTGAAAGTGATGATGCTGAGTTTAATGCCCAATTAAGCTATGAATTACTTCCACAATAATCTTATTTTTACTTTTTTTCTTTAGTTAGTTAATTATATAAAATATATATCGCTAGTTATTTTATGGAAGGGAAAAAGGGGAAATATGAGTATATTGAGCATACTGCAGATGTTAAATTCAAGGCTTTTGGCAAGGAACTAGGTGAGGCATTTGAAAACGCTGCTGTAGCTATGTTTAAGATTATGTTTCCTGGTGAGGTCACTAGTAAGATTAAGAAAAAGGTGGTTGTTGAAGGTGCAGACAATGAGAGTTTGTTATATAATTTTCTTGAAGAGCTCTTATATTTGCTTGATACAGAAGACTTTTTTCTATCGTCTTGTAAAGTAAAGATTTTTGGCAAGGACCTAGAGGCAGAGCTTCATGGAGATAATGCAAAGAATTATGAAGCTAATCTCGACGTTAAAGCAATTACTTACAATGATATGTTTGTTAAGAGACAAAAAGATAAATGGGTTGTGCAAGTAGTTGTAGACGTGTAATTTTTCTAAGTTAAGGAAGAAGAACTGCTGCTGAAAGAACTGTTGTCCATTTTCCGTCTTTATTCCCTTCTGCAGATTGTACCCAGTTTGTTGTCTTGAATATTTTACCACTTGCTTTATACACTTGTTCTCTTTCTTGCCAAGCTGTATCTGGATTGAATTCTACGCCAAGAGTTGTTGCAAGCATTGTTGCTGCCAGGTCTTCTGCATATTCTCCTGATTTTTTTGCAGTCTCTCCAAATCCATGATGTTCAGAAAGATAACCATAACTATTTTTATCAGAGGGCATTGCAAGACCAATTGCACTTGCTACTAATCTGTTTGGCTCATTTGTCTCTGATCTTGCCATAACACAAAAAGTTATCTGTCCTGCACTTAATTCTTTTAATCCTTGTTCTTTTGGAATGATTTGACATCCTGGAGGAAAAATACTAGAAACATAGACGAGATTGCATTTTTCTATGCCTGCATCTCTTAATGCTAATTCAAAACTTGCTAATTTGTCTTTGTGTACACCGACGCCTTTTGTAAAAAAGACTTTGCTTGGAATCATATCAGTCATTTAAATTAATTAGTTTGAATTTTTTATTTTAATAATTTTTTAAATAAAAAACTCTTTTTAAAGGTTTTTATTGAGTTGTAGAATTGCAAGATTAGTCTGCTTCAACTTTTTTCATTATTGCAACATAAATAATTGAAGGAATTGACATAAATAAGAAGAACAAACCAAACATATAATTTGAACCAATTATTCCTTCATTTATAAAGAAGTAATAAATAGGATAAATTGACATATAAGTAATGTAGAAAGATATAGCTAAGGCTGCTAGTGATTTAATCATTGGGAATTTAAATTTCTTAATATACATCTTGATTAAGACAAATGTGACAAAAAACCAAACAACATCTATACCTAATGAAGTAGGATAAGTAAACAAAATTATCAGAGGAGTTAAAGCAAGTGGAGAAAAAATTAAAATTTTATAGATATTATCAGAGAACCAAATTCTAAAAGGAATATCAAAGACATGTGCTAGGCCATCAAAAAAAGGGATTATTAAATGAACGACTTGCATAAAAAACATTATTGAAAAAAGAGGGATTATTTTAATCTTAAGTCCAAATTTATTGGAGAAAAAATGCAATAATGTAACCGAGAAAAAACATAAAAATATTGGATAAAAAAACATTGTAAAATAGACATCAGGAGTATATGCAAACCATTTTCTAGCCCAATCTCCTCCAATCATAACTTCTAATATGTTTCTCCCAATCCCAATTGCTCCTAGAAGAATTATTGCTGGTAAAATCTTTAGATCTAAATTAAATGAATCTTTTATTTTTGAAGAATAAAGATATTTAAATAATTCTCCAAATCCATTGAAAAATTTTTTAATATTAAAATTTTTTCTCATTTTAGTTTAATGTTTCTAATTGAAAATAACCTTTAGTTAAATTAATTGATTTGTCCCTCATATTGATACTTCCTTGTTTTAACTTATATATTTTATGTATTGGATACTTATAACACTGGCAATCTTGTGAATAAATTTTTATAGAATTTGGGTAAGGAGCAATCTTGAAATTTTCTATTAAGTTAAAAGTAAAGATTTTATCAGAAGTTTGAATAGCAATTTCTGTCTGATTTTCTTCTATGATTTTGAATCCTTTTATCTCCTCACTCTCACCATTTCTAGAATCAAAAACCGCCCCATCTACATAATTGTCATATTTAATGTATATTCCAGAAAAGTCTTCAGTTATAAAATAAAACCAAATTTCATCGTCCCAATCTAAAACCAGGGGATCTTTCATGCTAAATATCTCATGTACTCCAAAACCAGATAAGTCAAACACATTCTGTTCAGTAGTTAGTGTCAATTCAAATTTTGAAAAATCCTCATAACCTTCTATTAAACTAAACTGAGATTCAGATTTTTTGATTTTTTGAGAATTCCAGAAAAAGGGAAATCCCAAAGAATCTTTTCTTAAGCTAACAATCGATCCATTATTAAAATAAAGAGATTCATCTGTAGGATTATTAATTATTCTTTTATTGAATATTGCTTTTGTAAGATCTAAATTGCCTTGAAAATCTAAAACCTTCCCAGAACTATTATAAATTTTTAAATCAAAATTGTTCTTGAAAGGATATTGAGAAATTAATACTCCATAATAAACCTCATATTCAGTATCTAGTATCATAAAGTATGAATTAAGAAAAGTTTCGGGTTTTTCATTTAATGACCCTTCATAAACCTCATGAGGAATAAATGAAGAGTATATTAAAAAAATAAAAAGCAGTATAAAACACAAATATGTTCTCTTTATTGTTTTTTCTTCTAATTTGTCTTTTGAATATTTCTTAAATAAAAAAGGAAAAAGGACCAATACTGGTATAAAGAAACTTATAGACCAAAGATCTAAATCTAAGCGAGTTAGAGGCATGGTTATTTGATAATACAATAAAAAATGGGCTATATAAAATAAAGAGGTTATCTTAAAGATTGAAAAATAATTTTGAGAGTATATTCTTTTAAGCCAAAAAGGAAGATAAAATAAAACCAAAGCAAATGCCACATGAATTCCTACTGGCCCATAGTGGGGCCACATTAAAAATGGGATGTCAAAAAAAATCGGCAAATTCCAAATTCGATAATTGAATATAATATTAAATATTGGGATTATTATAAATAAATAAAAAAGTAAAATGCTCCCTTCTTGAATTAATCTTCTTAATTGTTTTTTATTTC
>Ga0209536_100000705_pt1 | contig 54946 bp, 55 predicted proteins | sample DeeMarSeWOR28_12_FD_187461 | JGI IMG/M metagenome (GOLD analysis project Ga0209536, IMG submission 187461) | Marine sediment microbial communities from White Oak River estuary, North Carolina - WOR-2-8_12 (SPAdes) (version 2) | ecosystem: Environmental > Aquatic > Marine > Intertidal zone >... | reverse complement strand
AAGCAGTTCCACACATCACATCGTCAAGGGAGGTAACGTATGCACGGATTTGGTCATGTGTCGATCCCCACAACCAGCTTCAAGAAGTCGATGAAGTTCTTCGGCAAGGTTTTCGGATGGACCTTTCAGGAGGTCCCCGAGCTCAACTATGTCCTCTTCCGGGCCGGCTCTCTTCCCAACGGGAGCTTCTACCGCGTAAAGAAGATGCCAAAGAAGGGTCAGGTGAACGTCTACATCGAGGTGGAGGACGTCGGGGTCAAGCTCAAGGAGGTCAAGAAGGCAAAGGGGAAGGTCCTCGTCAAGAAGACTCCGATCGGGGAGCTGGGCTGGTTCGGGCAGTTCGCCACCCCTGACGGGTGTTACCTCTCTCTCTGGCAGTCGGCGCCGAGCGAGGCGGTGCCGGAAGTAGAAGTTCCGGCCGGGTAGTGGCGGCGGGAGATCGCTCAGCATGGTACAGAAGGGAAACGTTCTCCTCCTGCTCTTCTTCTCCTGGGTCTCTGTTGCGGGGGCTCAGGATCGGGCGAGCTTTGACCTGAGGCTGGATCAGGATTTCGAGTCGGCGGAGAAGACGGTGGAGTTGTATGAAGGTCTCTACGGGCGGCCGGAGGCCGTGGCGGGTCTTCGGGGAAGCCAGCTCGCCCTGGCCACCACCGCACTGCTGGCGCAGAGGAGGCTGAGCACGCGGGATCTGGAGCGGAGCCTGGAGGCGGTGAAGTTCAACCAGGATCTGGGGGAGGACCTCTTCCGGATGAAGGAAGCCAGGGGGAATGCCGGCGCGATCCGGGAGCTGCTCGATGAGGTCCGCCGCCGCCGCTTCGCCGATCGGGTTGTCGGAACGGTGGAGCAGCTCTTTCCACCCTCGGCCCGGTTGAAGAGTCGCATTCCGATCTACTTCGTGGCCTTCGGTCACCAGAACATCGACGCGTTTGTTCGCCGCGTTGTGTGGAACGGGGATGAACCCGCATTCGTCGGGGAGGGGAACGGGGAGCTGACGATCGTTATGAACCTGTCGAAGGCGGTCACCTACGGCCGCTCAGTCGAGGAGAGGTTCTTCGGCGTTCTGAGCGTGGTTGCCCACGAGGTGTTCCACGCCGCGTTTGGCGTCTACAAAGACAACTCCTCGGGATGGCGACACTACACCGCCACGCACCAGAGACCCATTGATCACCTCTTTGCCCTGACGCAGAACGAAGGGATTGCCTACTACCTCAGCCTCGTTCACCAGACGCGGGGGAAGCTCCGGCCCGGCTGGGAGGAGCAAGTCCGGACGGCCTTTGCCGCGTTCAGCCGGAATGCCGAGGAACTCCTCTCGCCGGAGATTTCGCCCCGTCGTGCCTCGGCTATCATCCGCGAGTCGAACACGTCGGGGTACTGGGAGAGCTATGGCGCGATGACGGGCATGATCATCGCGCGACAGATTGACCAGACCCTGGGTCGGTCCGCGCTTGTCGAGACGATTGCCTCAGGCCCGAATGACTTCTTCGGGAAGTACGTCGACCTGATCAACCGAGACGGCACCCTCCCGGCACTCTCCCCCCGCGTTGTGCAGGAGATCCGGCGGCTCCGCAACTGAGGGTCTCAGCGCGAGGCGCGGTCTGCTTGCAGGTCCTGCGGCGTTTTCGTATCTTAGCCTATCTTTTCCGAGAGCATCTGCCCCGTCCTGCCATTGGATCTCTTTCTGAGCAATATCTCCCAGCTCGTCACCGTTGCCGCCCGAGGCCGATCTTCCCTGCGAGGCCCCGAGATGCGGGACGTCGGTCTGCTGCATGAGGCAGGTGTTGTCTCTCGCGGCGGGAAGATCTCCTGGGTGGGACCCATGAGCCAGTGGGTCCCTTCGGTGTCGGAGGGGGTGGAGGAGTTCGATGCTGGGGGGACGGTGGTCCTGCCCGGGTTCGTCGACTCGCACACACACATGATGTTCGCCGGGACCCGCGTGGAGGAGTTCGCCCTGCGGGCGGAGGGATGGACCTACCAGCAGATTGCGGAGCGGGGGGGAGGAATTCTTAGCACCATCAGACACGTGCGGGCGGCGACGAAGAAGGAGCTCAAGAGTCCGACTCGGAAGTACCTGAACGCGATGCTGCGACACGGAACGACGACCGTGGAGATCAAATCGGGCTACGGGCTTGACGTTCCAACAGAGGTCAAGATGCTGGAGGCGATCAACGAGTTGAAGCAGGAGGAGATCATCACCATTGTTCCGACGTTCATCGGGGCGCACGCCGTCCCGCCGGAGTACGCAGGAGATTCGGGAGCATACGTCAAGCTGGTGGTGGAGGAGATGGTGCCGTATGTGGGGAGGAAGGGCCTTGCGTCATTCTGCGACGTCTTCTGCGAGCGGGGGTATTTTGACGTGGCGCAGTCCGAGCGGATCCTCATGGAGGGAAAGCAATGGGGGATGGAGGCGAAGATCCATGCCGATGAGCTGACCCCGCTCGGGGGGGCCGAGCTGGCGGCCAGGCTCGGGGCGGTGTCGGCGGACCACCTGGAGCATGTGACCCCCCTGGGTATCCGAGCCCTCCGTGAGGCGGGGGTCGTTGCCACCCTCCTACCGGGTGTCTCCTTCTCTCTCCATCACGGGTACGCCCCCGCACGAACGATGATTGACGAGGGTCTCCCTGTTGCCATTGCCACCGATTTCAATCCGGGATCGTGCATGTCCTACAGCATGCCGATGATGATGACGCTTGCCTGCACGCAGATGGGGCTGACCCCCGAGGAGGCGATCACGGCGGCCACCCTCAATGGTGCGGCGGCGCTGAAGATGTCGGAGAGCGTCGGGAGCATCGAGGTGGGCAAGAACGCCGATCTCATCATCGCTCGGCTGTCCGACTATCGGATGCTGGCGTACCATTTTGCCGAGAACCACGTTCACCGCACGGTAAAGAACGGAACACTGCTGGAATTCTAGGGATGGTCACCGTCATGGAGAAGATCGTAGAGTGCGTGCCGAACTTCAGCGAGGGGAGGAACACCGATGTCATCGATGCCATAGCCGGCGCTGCGCGCAGCGTCCCCGGTGCGCATCTCCTGAGTGCTGAATCGGACAAGGACTACAACCGGACTGTTGTGACGCTCATCGGATCGCCGGAGGCGGTTGTGGAAGCGGCCTTCCGGGCGACGAGGACCGCTGCCGAGCTGATTGACATGCGGCATCACAAGGGGGAGCACCCGAGGCTCGGCGCGACGGACGTCGTGCCGTTTGTCCCCGTCGCGGGAGTGAGCATGGAGGAGTGCGTTTCGCTGGCGCATGCGTACGGAAAGAGAGTTGGCGGGGAGCTCCGTATCCCCATCTACCTCTACGAGGACGCCGCAACACGACCGGAGAGGAAGAACTTGGCGGCGGTGCGGAAGGGAGAGTACGAGGGTCTGCCGAACAAGTTGAAGGACCCCGAGTGGAAGCCCGATTACGGTCCGTCGGAGTTCAACCCGAAAAGCGGGGCGACGGTCACCGGTGCAAGGATGTTTCTCATTGCCTACAACGTGAACCTGAGCACCCCGGAAGCAAAGGTGGCTCAAGAGATCGCCCTGCGGATTCGCCAGAGCGGCCGGGTGAAGAAGGACGCCGAGGGGAAACCGGTTCTGGATGAGCGGGGGAAAAAGGTGATGATCCCCGGCACCCTGAAAGCGGTGAAGGCCATGGGGGTACTGCTCGAAGCGCACAACATCGCCCAGGTCTCGATAAACCTAGTGGACTTCCGTGTCACCCCCCCGCACATGGCGTATGAGGAGGTGCGGAAGGAGGCGTTGTCGCTGGGAGTGGAGGTCACCGGGAGCGAGATCGTCGGGCTGACACCGAGAGAAGCTCTGCTCGTGGCAGGTCGTGCCTACGCCGGCGGGGCGGAGATGGACGAAGATGGCCTCATTGATCTGGCCGTCGAGAGGCTCGGACTCGAGCAGCTCGAGCCATTCGACCGGAAGAAGAAAATCATCGAGGAGAATCTCTAACCGTACCGGGAGATCCCATGCCCACGAAGACGACACTGCAAGCCTTTCTTGATGCTCTCTCCTCCTCCTCTCCCGCGCCGGGTGGAGGGAGTGTAGCGGCGCTCTCGGGGGCGCTGGGAACGGCCCTCACCTCGATGGTCTGCCAGCTGACCATCGGCAAGAAGAAGTATGCGGAGGTTGATGGGGAGATGCGCAAGGTTCTGGAGCAGGCCGAAGCGCTCCGGCCGCAGTTTGCGGCGCTCATAGACAAAGACACGGCTGCGTTCAACAAGGTCATGGAAGCTTTTGCCCTGCCCAGGGAGACCGATCCGCAGAAGGCTCTCCGCACCGCTGCAATTCGTGCGGCAACCAAAGAGGCAACGCTCGTTCCGCTGGAGGTGATGAAACACTGCATCGATGCTCTGGCCCTGGCGCAGCAGGTTGCCTCAAAGGGCAACGTCAACGCGGTGAGCGATGCCGGCGTCAGCGCCCTCATGCTCCACAGCGCCTGTGCGGGTGCGGCGCTGAACGCACGCATAAACCTCAACAGCCTGGATGAGCCGGAATTCGTCGGGTGGAAGTCCGAGGAGGTGGAGTCGATCCTCAACACGAGCTCGATGATGCTTGAGGAGATCCAGGCCATCATCGAAGAGAGAATGGCGAAGCGCTGAGCCATCACTCCGCGAGGAGACGTGCGACCGCGACGATCGCTGCAGTCTCCGTCCGAAGCCTCAGCCGTCCCAGCCCCACGGGCGTGAATCCTGCCTTGACCGCCTCTGTGATCTCCCCCTCGCTGAACCCTCCCTCCGGTCCGATACAGAGGTAGGCCCTCGGGTTGAGCGGACCCGTCAGCTCCCTGAGGCCGGGCGAGGCGACCGTTTCGTGCGCAATGAGACGGAGCGCGTCACCCTCGGGGCTCTGGAGAAACTCCTTGAACGTCACCGGATCCAGTATGGCAGGGAGAACGGAACGGCCGGACTGTTTCATTGCCGCCAGGGCGATCTTCTGCCAGCGGTCGGGCCGGGTCCTCCGTGCGATCGTCCGCTCGGTGATGAGCGGCGCGATCGACCAGATGCCCAGCTCCGTGCATTTCTCGACCAACGTGTCGAACCGGGCCGTCTGTTTGAGCAGCCCTGCACCGAGGGTCAGCCTGCAGGAGGGCTCGGCCCGGGATTGTTCCTTCTCGAGAATGGCGCAGAGGAGGCTCCGGGGCTCGATGCGCTCGATGCTCACCCTGTAGAGGTTCCCCGTCCCGTCCGCCACGTGAAACTCATCGCCCGGTCTCTTTCGCATCACACGGACGAGATGGGAGAACTCCTCGCCCGCAATCACGAGGTGAGAGCCCGAGACCGTCTCGGGCGGCGTGTAGTAGTGCTCCATTCCTAGACCGGTTTGCGAAGGTCGAGAATGAACTCTCCCCGGAGATGGTCGTTCCACCCGTAGGCGAGGCGCATGACCAACCCGTAGGGGAGGAGAAGATCGAGGCCCCCTCCAAACCCGGAGTAGAGGGAGCTCCAGGTGAGTCTCTCTCCCCGGAACCAGGTGGTCCCGGTATCTCCGAAGAGAGCGAGACCCATCCCGAACCGCCAGTAGGCGAACTCCGGCGGGAGCGGGATGAACGTGACGTGATACGTCCGCGCCGGGAAGAGGGGATAGCGGACTTCCACCGTCCCGCCGACGATATCTTCGCCCTGGAGGACCGTGTAGAAGTAGCCCCGGATCCTCTCGGTGTAGCCGAAGTACGCGTGGGCATAGGTCGGGACCACCCCGCCGGAGACAAGGGATCCCTTGAAGCGGAGAACGAGTGTCAGCCTCAGAGGGAGGGAGAAGTAGGTGCGCACGTCGACGCCGTAGCGTGCGGAGTTCACCGGTCCGAACCCGAGCCCCTGTTTGGTTACAAAGAGCTGCAGAAAGGTCCCCTGGGTTGGATACTCGAACAGATCACGCGAGTCATGTGTGTAGCTGAGAGTGATGTGGACGAAGGAATCCTTACCGTCGGTCGAGACGGTTCGGCCCGGCTGGTACTCGGAGACGTGCACGAGTTTGTATCCCACGCTCACGCTGGCGGACTGGTAGAGGCTGAACCGCTTCCCGAGACCCACGCCGGCGCTGTAGTGGTTCTCGTCGAACTCACCCCTCAGTTCCGCATCGAGCTCGCTCCTGTTGCGGATTCTGTTGTAGGAGAGACTCGCGGAGAAGGAAAGCCGGTCCTCGTGGTCGAAGAGAGGATCGCTGTAGGAGAGGGCGAGGGAGGGATCGTAACCGAGTGTCAGGTAGGCCAGCAGCTTCTGATTTCGACCGCGGAGGTTGTTGTGGAGGATACCTCCTCCGAAGTAGATCTTCTTGGGATCGCCGTCGCGGAATCCGAAAATCGGAATGGGTACGAGGTGCCACCGTTCACCTACATCGACAAAGAGAAAACGCATGCCTGCAAGCGAATCGTAGGTGATCTCGACGCGTGTGAAGAGGCCCAGGCTATAGATGCGATCCCTGTCGTAGTCCATTGCCTCCTGCGTCACCTCACTGCCGGGCTTGAGGGTCATTTCGTTGAGGATGACGTAGGCTTCGGTCGAGGCGTTGCCAGCCACGATGACGGTGTCGGCAATCCCCAGCACCCTGGTGAGATCCTGCATGGGCGGCCGGTCCTGCGCATGGAGCAGGAGCGGCGAGAGGGCCAGGAAGAGGTGGAGGAGGATTCTGTGTACCGGGATCTTCATACGAGGTCCCGCAGGGCCCGTCGGGCGGCAGCCTGTTCTGCCTCCTTCTTGTTCTTCCCGGACCCTGAGCCTCGTCTCTTGTTGTTGAGAAGAACTTCGACGGTGAACGTCCTGTCGTGATCCGGCCCTTCCTCTCTTACGATAGCATAGCGCGGAATGCCCAGTCCCTTCGCCTGCGCGTACTCGAGGAGCATGCTCTTGTAGTTCTCGTCTCTCGTTCGGACCGTCCCCTTCTTGAGGGCTGTGAGAACCTGGCGCTCCACAAAGGAGCGGGCAGCCTCGTACCCACCATCAAGGTAGATGGCGGCAATGACCGCCTCGAACGTGTCCGCCATGATGGTCTCCATCCCCTTGCCGACCGACAGGGCGGCGCTCTGGCTCATACGGACAAATCCTGAGAGGTTCAGCGTATCGGCGTAGCGGGAGAGGGCCTTCCTGTTGACGAGCCTGGAGCGGATCTTGGTGAGCTCCCCCTCGTGGGCGCCGGGGAAAGTCTGGTAGAGGTACTCCCCCACAATGAGGTTCAGAACGGAGTCGCCCAGAAATTCCATACGCTCGTTGGAGAGGAGGGGGACGGTTGCTCGCTGGTGGTAGGAGCGGTGGAGCAGGGCCTGGGCGAAGAGGTTCGGGTTCCGGATGGCGTAGCCCAGCTTCTGCTGCAGGCCCTGGAGACGCTCGTCAGACAGATCGCTCGCCACGCGCCCCGGTGGCGTCTCAGGTGCCGTGTCCCTCCTCCGTCTGAAGAGCGCGGTGAGGAGTCTCTTCGGCCAGGACATGCCTTATCGGTTGTCGGAGTATTTCTTGAACAGCAGCGTGGCGTTGTGCCCGCCAAAGCCGAACGTATTGCTGAGTGCGTAGCGGACGGTCCGTCGGGCCGGCGTGTGCGGCGTGTAGTCGAGGTCGCACGCCGGGTCGGGCTCGTCCAGGTTGATCGTGGGCGGAATGATGTCGTGTTCGCAGGCGAGGATGCTTGCGATGGCTTCGACCGCCCCCGCGGCACCGAGCAGGTGACCGGTCATCGATTTTATTGAACTCACCGCCAGCTTCTTCGCATGGTTGCCGAACACCGCCTTGATGGCCAGCGTCTCGCTCATGTCGTTCAGCTGGGTGGAGGTCCCGTGCGCGTTGATGTAGTCCACCTCCTCGGGAGAGATGCCCGCGTCGTTGAGCGCGTGTCGCATTGATCGGACAGCCCCCTCGCCGCCTTCGGGAGGGGCCGTCATGTGGTGGGCATCGGCTGTCAACCCGAGGCCGACCACCTCAGCGTAGATCTTCGCCCCGCGGCGCTTCGCATGCTCTAGCTCTTCCAGAATGAGCGCTCCGGCTCCCTCGCCCATCACGAACCCGTCCCGCTTGGCATCAAAGGGGCGGCTGGCCTTCTCGGGTTCGTCGTTCCGGGTGGAGAGAGCCCTCATGGAGTTGAACCCGCCCAGCCCCATGGGGGTGAGGGGTGCCTCCGATCCGCCGCTGACCATGATGTCCGCGTCACCGTACTGGAGGATCCTGAAAGCATCGCCGATGGCATGGGAAGCGGTAGCGCATGCGGAGACCGTTGCATAGTTCGGGCCCTTGAACCCGTGCTTGATGGAGATGTTGCCCGCCGCGATGTCCGGTATGAGCATGGGAATGAAGAACGGGCTGATGCGGCGGGGCCCTCCTTCGATGAGGTTCCTGAGCTGGGCATCGTAGGTGGTCATGCCTCCGATGCCGGATCCGAAGACAACGCCGATCCGGTCAGGATCGGTCTTCTCGGCGGATATGCCGGCGCCCTGGATGGCCATATCGGACGCAATGGTTGCGTACTGGGCAAACGGATCCATGCGTCGGGCGGCCTTCCGGTCGATGTAGTCTGTCGCTTCGAAGCCCTTCAGCTCACAGGCGAAATGCGTGTCGTAGGCTGATGTGTCGAAGTAGGTAATGGGAGCTGCGCCGCTCTTGCCTGCCAGGAGGTTCTGCCAGAAGTCCTGAACAGTCAATCCGATGGGTGTCAGAACGCCCATCCCCGTTACGACCACTCTTCGTTTCTGCGCCATAGGATTCCCGCCGTGCATCTGTAGGAACATGCCTTCCGGTCGCTTCCCGATGAGGGGAAGCGACGGGGGCTTGACAGTAGGGACTACGAGATCTTGGACTTCAGGTAGTTGATCGCGTCACCGACTGTGCTGATCTTCTCCGCATCTTCATCCGGGATCTGGAGGTTGAAGGCCTTCTCGAACTCCATGACAAGTTCCACGGTATCAAGGGAGTCAGCGCCCAGATCGTTCGTGAACGACGCTTCAGGAGTCACCTGACCGTCCTCGACCCCGAGCTTGTTCGTGATGATCTCTTTGACCTTGGCTTCTATGTCTGCCATGACATGTACCTCCTGGTTGGTTGATGATGGTGCGTGGTTGACGTGTCGTACGCAGCTGCGTTCACATTGTTATGCCGCCGTCAATGGCGATGACCTGGCCCGTAATATAGGAGGCCTTTTCCGATGCAAGGAACGCCACAATGCCGGCGATCTCCTCCGGCCGGGAAGTCCGTTTGAGGGGGATGAGCGCGAGCAGTTGCTTGCGCTGGTCCTCGTTGAGCACCGCGGTCATTTCCGTCTCGACGAAGCCGGGTGCGACGCAGTTCACGTTGATCTTCCGTCCGGCCAGCTCCTTTGCGGCGGACTTGGTCAGGCCGAACAGGCCGGCTTTGGAGGCGGCGTAGTTTGCCTGCCCGGCGTTTCCCATCAGACCGATGACCGAGCTGATGTTGATGATCTTCCCGCGGCGCTTGCTCATCATCGTCTTGGCGACGACGCGAATCGTGTTGAATGCCCCCTTGAGGTTCACCGCCAGCACGGCATCCCATTCCGCTTCGCTCATCCGCGGGAGAAGGCGGTCCCGGGTGATTCCTGCGTTGTTGACGAGAATGTCGATCTGGCCGAATTCCGCGGCTACCTCCTCGCATGCCTTCTCGGTGGCACCGGTGTCGGTGATATCGACCTCCTTTGCGGCAAGCGTTCGGCCCGTGGCGCGCAGCGGCCCGGCAAAAGCCTCGAAGTCGTCGGGAAAGGACTTGTCGAAGACAATGACGTGGGCGCCGTCGTTGACGAGTTCCGTGGTAATAGCGCGCCCGATGCCTCGAGCACCGCCGGTTACGATGGCAACGTTGTTCTCCAGAGCTTCCATGGTCTAACGGGGTAGTTGTACTGGCTGTCTCTGCGCAGCCTCTGCGATAAATGTCTGGCCGGTGATGACGTCCGAACTCTCAGAAGCGAGAAACGTGACAATGCCGGCCACCTGCTCCGGCCGGGCAATCCCCCGCTTTCCGCCGTAGCTCAGGGCAACCTGTTTCTGCTCCTCGCTCAGCCCCGCGGTCATGTCGGTGTCCACGAAGCTGGGTGCGACAGCGTTGACTTGAATATTACGAGAAGCAAGCTCTTTTGCAACAGATTTGGTAAATCCTATGATTCCGGCCTTGGAAGCGGCATAATTTGCCTGCCCGGCATTTCCGGCAATTCCCACAACCGACGTAATATTGATGATCTTCCCCGACCGTCGGGCCAGCATGGGGCGGCAGCAGGCCTTGGTGAAGTTGTAGACACTCTTGAGGTTGTTTGTTATCACCGCGTCCCACTCTTCCTCGCTCATGCGTATGAGGAGCCCGTCCTTTGTGATGCCGGCATTGTTCACCAGGATATCCAGCCGGCCACACTCTTCAAGGACCGCCTCCACTACACGGGCAGCGTCGCGTGCCGATGAGGCGTCTGATCTGTAGGCGATCGCCCTCCGGCCTCCTGCGGTGATTTCACGGACCGTCTCCTCTGCGGCGGCATCCGAGCTCCTGTAAGTGAATGCCACCGTCGCGCCGGCATTGGAGAGTGACCGGACGACTGCCCTGCCGATTCCCCGCGCTCCCCCTGTCACCAGTGCGACTCTGTCACCCAGGCCACTCATCGCTTCGATTGCCCCGCTGGTCGTTGCTGGAGTCTTGTGTAGTGTTCCTCCATGAGCCGGTAGCCGTCTTCTCCCAGGAGGTGTGTGAGCTCCTCCCTGCAGGCGCGGAACAACGGCACGTCAAAATCCTCCTGAATGGTACAGCAGGCCTGATCGTCCTGGAGCATCTCGTCGAATGCTATGACATGATCGGAGACCTCGATGGGGAAGAGGATGCAGTAGAGCGGTTTGAGCGCCCATCTTCCCATACCCTCCTCTGTTGCAGCGAGCTGGATCGAACAGTGCCCGTTCTTGTCCAGAAACGCGCATTTCTTGTTGATCTCCTCCGTGCCCTGGCACCTGCCGGACGGGAAATCCTCATCCTCGCGCTCCTCCTGTTCGAACCACTCGCGGTGGTCACGGGACTGGGACTCGTCCATGTACTTCTTGATCATCTCTCTGTGTTCCAGGATTCTATCCCGCTCCTTCAGGTCTATGTAGACCCCCCCCTCGCAGCACCATGCCGTGCAGTTGCAGGGGCCCTGTCCCAGTGCATACCCCTTGGTGAAGAGCTCATCCGAGACGGTGAACTGGTTGACCCGCAGCAGATTCTTCTTCCTTGTCATCGTTTCTCTCAGCCCGTCGGCATGTCGGCGAGCTTATCGAATCCGTTGGTCCGGACTCCCGGGTCAATCCGTCGCACCAGTCCCTGGAGAACCTTGCCGGGGCCGAGCTCGGTGAACTCCGCGGCGCCGTCCCTGATCATGTTTTTGACCGACTCATCCCATCGGACGGGGCTGGTGAGCTGCCTGGCGAGGAGTTCACGTATGTCCGATGCCGAGGTCACAGGCTCCGCGCTGACATTCGAGTAGACGGGCAGAGACCCGTCCACGATCCTTGCGGCATCCAGCGCCTCTTTCAGGCCGTCGCGAGCGCTCTCCATCAGAGGGGAGTGGAACGCCCCGCTGACGACGAGTTCCTTGACCAGCTTTGCTCCCCGTTCGCGGGCAATCTCCATGGCCCGCCTGACGCCGGGAACCGAACCTGAGATGACGGTCTGCCCCGGGGAGTTGAAGTTCGCCGGCTGGACGATGCCGGCCTGAGATGCCGCGCTGCAGACAGATCCGAGCTCTTCTGCCGACAGACCGACGATCGCGGCCATTGTCCCGCGCTGCATCTCCCCCGCACGCTGCATCAGCTCTCCGCGGAGTCGCACGAGCCGCAGAGCATCCTCGAACGTTATTGCTCCGGCGACGACAAGGGCGGTGTACTCCCCCAGGGAGTGGCCGGCGAGCATATCCGGCTTGACGGAGGTGAGCTTTCGTGCCACGACGATGCTGTGGAGGAAGATTGCGGGCTGGGTGTTTCGTGTTTGGCGCAGCTCGTCCTCGGGGCCCGTGAAGCAGACGCTGCTCAGGGGCAGACCGAGAAGAGCGTCCGCCTTCTGAACGAGCTCACGGGACGGTGGATCCGCTTCGTGGAAGTCGCGGGCCATCCCGACATACTGTGATCCCTGTCCGGGGAAGATGAACGCGCGCATTGCCATCCTACGACTTGCCGGGTCCCTCGGCTGTCCAGCGGAGCAGTGCGGCCCCCCATGTGTACCCGGCTCCGAAGCTGGAGAGAACGAGCCTCTGCCCCTTCTTGAGTCGTCCGCTCTGCCACCACTCGGAGAGGCACAAGGGTATGGTGGCTGCCGTTGTGTTTCCGTAGCGGTCGATGTTGATCATCACTTTTGACCTCTCCAGCCCCATCCGGTTGGCCGTGGCGTCGATGATGCGGAGGTTCGCCTGGTGAGGGACAAGCCAGTCGATCTCTTTGCCGGTCAGGTTGTTCCGCTTCATGATCTCGACCGAGATGTCTGCCATGAAGACCACGGCGATCTTGAAGACTGCCTTTCCGTCCTGGTAGAGGTAGTGCATCTTCCTGTCGACCGTCTCATGAGTGGCGGGGTTGAGGCTACCGCCCGCGCGCATGTAGAGTGCATCCTCTCCCGAGCCGTCGCAGCCGACGATGTGGTCCAGAAGCCCACTCGTCTGGTCATCGGTCGGCTCCAGGAGAACGGCTCCCCCCGCGTCGCCGAAGAGAATGCAGTTGTTTCGGTCCGTGTAGTCGGTGATGGCGCTCATCTTGTCCGCCCCCACGACGATGACCTTCTTGTGCGTTCCGTTCTCAACAAACTGGGCCCCCATTACGAGTGCAAAGACGAAACCCGAGCAGGCAGCCGAGATATCAAACCCCCACGCCTTCCTTGCCCCGATTTTCTCCTGCACGAGGCATGCGGTGGAGGGGAAGAACATGTCGGGGGTCACCGTTGCGACGATGATCAGGTCGATCTCGTCGGCTCCGATACCCCGGTTCTTCAGGAGCGCCTCAATGGAGCGGGCAGCGAGATCGGAGGTCGCCCCCGTCTCGAGAATTCTCCGCTCCACGATTCCCGTTCTGGTGCGGATCCACTCGTCTGAGGTCTCGACCATCTTCTCCAGATCAGCATTGGACAGGATCCTGTCGGGTGTGTAATGGCCGACGGCTGTGATGGTGGCTCTCGGCTTACCCATAGTGTTTCCGCACTGTTTCCTGGATTCGTGAGTGGACGTCTCTTGTGACCATCTCCTCCGCGCGGAGGATCATGTTCTTGAAGGCCTTTGGCGTAGATCCTCCGTGACCGATGATCGATACCCCCCGCACCCCCAGCACGGGAACGCCCCCGTGCTCCTGGTAGTCCATATCGCGCATGACTGATCGAAGGCTGTTACGAGCGACCAGCCCGATGAGTTTTGCCTTGAGGCTCCGCTGCGCATACATGGTGAACCTCGCCTTCAGAAAGGACGGGACGCTCTCGCCGAACTTCAGGAGGGCGTTCCCCACGAACCCGTCGCAGACGGCAACATCGGCACCTCCGCTCAGGATATCGCGCCCCTCGATATTGCCGATAAAGTTGAGGTCGCTCTTGCGGAGAAGACCGAATGTCTCCAGAACCACTTCCCCCCCTTTTGACTCCTCCTCCCCGATGTTCAGCAGGCCCACCCTTGGCCTCTGGATTCCCATCACCTCGCGGAGGTAGACGGAGCCCATGACGGCGAATTCGAACAGGTGCCGGGCCTTGCAGTCCACGTTCGCTCCCGCATCCAGGAGCAGGCATGGCGACCCTCCCGCGGTCGGGAGGAGCGCCCCGATTGTCGGCCTGCCGACTCCCTCGAGCCGGCCCAGAATGAGCGTCGAAGCAGAGAGGACGGCTCCCGTGTTTCCGGCACTGACAAATGCTTGAACGGATCCTTCTCTGTGGGCACGCAGGCCCACGCTGATGGAGGACTCCTTCTTTGCCTTCAGGGCCGCCATGGGCGAATCTTCCATCTCGATCACCTCCGGGGCATGGATCACCGTGAGGAGATCCTCCGGAATGGAGTGACGCCCGAGTGCCCGCCGGACCGTCTCCTCCGGGCCAACGAGTGCTACGGAGAAACGCCCACCGGATGCTCGCAGGGCCTCCACTGCCCCTGCGATAACGTGGCCCGGGGCAAAATCACCACCCATGGCGTCGACGGCGATGACTGTCTGTCTGTTTGACAAGGCCAAGGAAGTGTTACGTTTGGGATTTACCTGGGGCCCGGAAAGAGAGGAGGGCGCCTACGAAGCCTTCGGTACGACAATGGACCGGCCGTTGTAGTAGCCACAGTTCGGGCAGGCACGGTGGGGGAGCTTCTCTGTATGGCAATTCGGACACTCGGATACCGAGGCTGCCTTCGCCTTGTAGTGCGTTCGGCGCTTCCTCCCCCGGGTCTTGGAGTGTCGACGTTTCGGGTTTGGCATAATCACTACTCCTCACGAAATCCTACGAAAGACTTTTCCGAAGCACGCGCAATGCTTCCCAGCGACCGTCGCTCGCATCGCCGGTGCAGGCGCACGATTCCTTATTCAGGTTCTTTCCGCACTGAGGGCAGAGCCCCCGGCACCCTGCATGGCAGAGGAGCTTGAGCGGAACGGAGAGCAGGGCAGTCTGGCGGACGTCCTCCGTGATATCGATGAGCGACAGACCCGGAGGAATCACCTGGACCTCCGCGGGGTCCAATACCTCCGCTTCCGCTCCGTCCCAGACGTAGTACGACCGGTATGTCCCCTTCAGGGGGAGAGTGAACGGCGTTACGCACCGGTCGCAGTCGAAACTCCCCTCCGTCTTCACGTCCACACGGAGAAAAATCTGTGTTGGGGTCTTCTCCAGGGATGCTTCAACCGTCACGTCCGACTGGAACCTGCCGTCAAGTTCCAGCGCCGCTGGCGTTACCCGGAACTGATAGCTGTAGGTCCCCTGAGATAGTCCGCTGACCTGGATCTTCATGACGTTCAGGGATCCTGCCTGTCCAAGAACATTCAAGAGGGGCGGTGAGCCGCCTTTTCATCAAAATCATGTCAATATAGGCAGAACGGCTGAAAGAGTCAAGCTGGGCCCCCGGGGGGGAGCCGTCCGGGAAGGATGAAAGAGGTAGGCCTCCGCGGAAGAGCCCGTAGGCTCGGGGAAGCACTCCGGCCTCTGGGCTCTTCCGCGGGAGGATGTGAGACGCCGCTAGTCCTGCTTCTCTGCCGCTACCTGGTTGAGCAGGTTGGTCTGGACGTAGACGACCGTCTCGGCAAGGGCATCCCGGAACTTGTCAAAATCTTCCTTGTAGAGGAAGATTTTGTGCTTTTCGTAGTCGTCGTCGCCAACGCGCTTGCTCTCGGTGATGGTAATGTAGAAGTCCTTCTCCGACTTTGTGGATTTGACGTCGAAGAAGTAGGTCCTCTTCCCGGCCCGGACGCGCTTGGTGAAAATCTCGTCCTTGTAACCGTTGTTGTTATCAGTGGGTTCCAATGTCCATACCCTCCTTGCTCCGTGATTGTGAATAGTCTCCCTGTACGAGCCGGGGAGCCTCTCCGCCCCCGACGTGATGGACCCTGATGGGTCCGGCGGACGCGGTACCCTCCCTTGGCTACCTCCTGAGAACTGCTACTTTGCCGTTCGCGATTTGAGATCCGTCCTCGGAATAGCCGACGACGATGTAGATGCCGGACGAAACGTCGTTTCCCCCCTCGTCCTTTCCGTCCCAGAAGCCGATGCGTCCTCCCGGGGTCTGCAGATCCCGGACCAGGGTTCCGTCAATGGAGAGGATGCGAATGCTGGAGTTTTCCACAAGCCCGTCGACGGTGAGCGGGGTGGTATTCGGCACGAGGTAGGGGTTCGGGTAGATCACGAGCTCCTCGAACGACTGTTTCGGAGCGGCCGCAGGGGTCGTCAGGCTTGCAAGCCCGGATGCGGTGCCGAAGTAGACGGTGCCCGTGAGTGGATCCACGGCAATGCTCTTGACGTCGTCGCTGATGAGCTTACCGGCGGTCGTCTCCACCGTCAGTGCTTCGATGGCCTGTGTGCCGTCCGGCGAGAGGAGGATGGCTCCCTCCGTTGTCCCGACCCATTTCCGGTTGAGCGGGTCAACGGCAATGGTGTTGACGGTGAGCCCGTACAGCGGTCTGTACGAGGCTATCCCGCCCGGGCGGAGCGGGTTGGACGGGTCGAGGATGATTCCGATCCCTTGGCTCGTCCCGACCCAGATGTCATTGTCCCGGTCGACCACGATCGTTCTGATATCGTCGCTGGGAAGTCCGTCCGCCGCGGTCACGTGAAAAGCAGCGACGCTGTCGATGGTTCCCTGGTTGCCGAACGAGACGACGCCTTTATAGGCACCATCGCGGACCACCGACCAGAGGTTGTCGAAGGCATCGACGGCGAGACACCTATCGACGTCGACCTGAACGTCGGTCAGCGTGCCCACCGGTGCGCCATTGACAATGGCCGGAAGTGTGATCCAGCTTCCATCAGCCCGCCGAGCTGTGAGCAGTCGCCGATCGGCTGAGAGCACCGTGGTGGTCCAGGTGTTCCCGCTGGCGTCGCACACGACGTTGCTGGGGACGACATAGGAGAGATCCCCCGGTATCCCTACCATCCCGATGTTTGTTCCGTAGACGTTCGTCGAGTCGAATGCGAGCGTCTGGTAGGGGATTTGGATGAGTCCCCTGCCGTGTGAGCTTGCCCAGACGGCACCGTCGCATGTTGCCGATACTCTATAGATATCGTCCGTTGGCAGCGCGCTGGTTGCCGTCGTAAAGGATGTCCAGGTGGTGCCATTGTACCTGAAGAGCCCGCTTCCGTTTGTGGAACCGGAACCGCACCAGATTGCGCCGTCAGGATCGACCGTAATGCTCACAAACCTGTTTCCGTTCGGGCCGTTTGGCAGATGGGAGGTCCAGGATGTCTCAAGGGCGAGGATCCCTCCTCCGGTGGAGCCGACCAGAGGCTCACCTCCGGCACTGGCGGTCAGGGAGGTGGCCGGAAAGGGGAGCGTTCCACCGGTGAGCGTTGCGTTCCCCCCGGCATCGACGGTGAAGACCTCACCGGAGGCCGTGCAGACGAGGAGAGAGCCGCTGCCTTCGGCGAGATCAATGATGTTCCTTCCGGCGAGGGACTGGACGGGGATCCACCCGGTCTCCTCCCGCTCGTAGAGACCGGCTGTTGTTCCCGCGTAGAGCCGTCCGTCGGTGACCTGGAGCGGCCCCGGGACGGAGCCGGGAGGGCCGGCCTCCTCCAGCGTCCATGATTCCGGCGGAAGGAGATTCGGCTCGCTCAGGCTGGCGTGCGCTATCCGGTTGATCGTCTGGCCGTCCGAGAGTGTTGCCCAGATCCTGCCGGTCTGAATGGCGGCGTCGAGGACGGCCGTCCGGGTGTCGGAGGGGATGTCGCCAAAGCGTGTATAGGTGTCCCCGAATTCGAACCGGTCTATCCGGAAGATGCTCAGGCCGAACGCCGTGCAGATGAGCATCGAATCACCGGACATCGAGAGCTTGTTGATTCTCTTGTTGGTCTGGCTCGCGTTTGCGATATCCATGACCACCTGGATGGTTCCGTTGGCCGGGGAGAGTCTGTGCAGGACACCGCTGGTGCTGCCGGTCCAGACGGCACGATCGGCGTCGATCCCAATGGCGGTGAGGTCGATGGTTCGCAATCCTTCAGCGTTGGTGTACATCTGGAAGACGTTGCCGGTCGGATCCCAGCTGAACATCCCTCCCGAGCTTGCTGCCCAGTAGAGCGAGCTGTCGCGGGTGACCCCGGTGACATCCTTCATCGAGGTGAAGTTCTGCCATGTTCCGGTTGCTGCTGTTGCCGTTCCGGCCGACACACAGATGAGGAGGAGCACCATCCGGAGCCGCATCCCGACCGCCATCGTTGTTTCCTGCTTCACCTGTTCCCTGTCATCTCATCGTTTTGGTCGGTCCGCTCCTCCGGGGAGTTCTTCGGCAAGCCGGGCGAGTTCAATTGCCGTGAGCGCGGCGTCCCATCCCTTGTTGCCGCCCTTTGCACCCGCTCTCTCGAGCGCCTGCTCGAGTGAATCGGTCGTCAGCACCCCGAACGAGACTGGGACACCTGTCTGGAGCGCGACTTCACCTACTCCCTTGGCGACCTCCGCAGCAATGTAGTCGAAGTGGGGGGTTTCTCCGCGCACGACGCAGCCCAGGCAGATGATGGCGTCATACCGGCCCGATCGTGCCAGGCGGAGGGTAATCTGGGGGATTTCGAAGGAACCCGGACAGTGGACAATCGTGATCTCCTCCCCGGCAGCCCCGTGGCGCTTCAGGCAATCCAGCGTTCCGTCGAGCAGCCGGTGGACAACGAGGCTGTTGAATCTGCTGGCGACGATCCCGAACCGCAGACCCTCGGCCGAGAGTTTTCCTTCAATCGTTGTTGTCATGACTGACCCGTTGCGTTGTAGAGGTGGTTGGCGTAGACCGCCTGCGCAGCGGCGGTGGAGCGTTCCGGTGATTCTCTAGCGGAGCCGACGCCGCATCATGTCAACATGATCCTTCGAGACGGCGTACTTCCCCAGCACATCCAGCCCGTTCTTCCGGCCCCCGTGAAAATCGGATCCTCCGCTTGTCAACAGGAAATACTCGCTGGCGATACCGCGGTAGTAGAGGGTGCGGTCCGGTGAATGAGAGGGGTGCACCACTTCGATCCCGTCTATCCCTTCGTTGAGGAGCTCGAACAACAAATCATCGCCGATGCAGCTTCCCGGATGGGCGATGAACGAGAGGCCGCCGGCGTACGCGACGAGTTCGATAGCCTCGCGGGGTGAAATCTGGAACTTCTTCTCGTATGCCGGCTTTCCCGCCCCGAGGTACTTCAGAAAAGCCTCGTAGTAGGATTCGGTGAGTCCCGTCTCCACAAGAGCGTTGGCGATGTGGGGCCTGCCCACTGAGCCGTCTCCCGCCTGGTCAAGGACAGCATCGAACTCCAGGGGGAGGTCCAACTCTTTCAACTTCTCGACAATCCGCCGTGCCCGCTTTACCCTCTCCGCCCTGAAGTGGGACAGGTAATCCAGCAGACGGGGGTTCTTGTGGTCGAAGAAGTACCCGAGAATGTGGACATCCTGATCTCGCACGGTTGCGCTGAGTTCCACTCCCGGAACAACATCGACCCCGACTTCGCGTCCGAGGAGGATTGCCTCGTCAAGAGCTCCCGTATGGTCGTGATCGGTGATGCTAATGACCGACAGGCCGGCCTCACGTGCGCGATGTATGATCTCGTGCGCAGAGAGCGCCCCGTCGGAATAGGCTGTGTGGATGTGGAGATCGGCCTTACCCTCCATACCACACACACAGGAGTGAAAGAACAGAAGTGTTAGAGATATCTGCTCTTGAACTTCTCATAGTCGTTGATGATGAGCTTTCCTCGTTCAAGTTCGATGTACCCTTCGCGAATGAAGGCGTGGATCATGCGCGATATTGTCTCGCGCGATGTGCCGGCCATGTTCGCGAGATCCTGCTGGAGGGGGAGCTCATCGATCTCAACCCGGCCCTTCCGTATACGGCCGATATCGTCCGCGAGCTGGAGGACGACGTTTGCCACGCGCCCTGCGGCATCCTTCAGGGAAAGGCTCTTGATCTGAGCGTCGGCTTTGCGCAGTCTCAGGGTGAGTTCCTTGAGAAGGGCGATGGCCACCGACGGGAAGTCATGAAGCAGTTTCAGGAAGTCACGTCGATGAATCATGAACAGCTCGGACTTCGCGATCGCAACAACGCTCGCTGACCTGGCCAGGCCATCGAGGATAGCCATCTCTCCGAAGAAATCGCTCTCCCCCAGAATGGAGAGTATGACCTCTCTACCGTCATCATCCATCCGGACGATCTTGACCTTCCCCGAAATGATGACAAACAGCGCCGCGCCCGCCTCCTCTTCCAGCAGGATGATGCTCCCCTTTTTGTACTTCTTTCGCACCCCGACCTTCGCGATCGTTTCGAGGTCCATCTGTTCAAGATCGGAGAGTATTGGGACGTTCCTGAGAAACTCGAGTTCGTCCTTTGCTGTGGGGTTCAGGGTAACCTCTCTCGGTTGTACGGGGGATTGGGTGGTGCAGCTGCGTACGGCTTGGAAATACGATACGAAAATATAGCCCCTTGGCGCATGAAAGTCAAGGAACGAAGCCACCCGGCCGGCACTCCCGCTCTGCAGGGCGCTACTCGGACAGGAGGAAATAGACAAACAGGCCGAGGGCGATCTGGGTTATGACAATCGCGCCAATGGCCTGCGTGTCGAGACGGTCCCGTCTGGAGAGGTATGCGCTATTCTGTGTCCGGAGGAAGTCCTCATGTGCTTTGTCGGCGCGGATTTTCAGGTACGCTGTGATCGCGCCGAAGAAAAGGGTGGAGGCTCCCGAAAGGTGGAGCCGTAACGCGTTGCGGGCGACGGGCATCTCCTGTATGATGATGGATCCGTTGAAGGGCTCCGTTCCGGCTCTTCTCACCAGGGGCAGAATGAGCGAGCCCCGGCGGAACTCCGCAGGTGCAGACTCCGCCCGTTCGTATCCGCTCTTCATGAGCGAGAGGGAGGTGCCCGGGGGGAGGAGCGATGAACTGAGGATCATCGGTGTCGCGCCGGCAAGCGAGTCGTTGATGTAGATGTCGGCCCCGGACGGCACGGTGTTCAGGTAGTACCACTCCCGGAGCGTGTAGGAGAGCTCTTTCGATTCGCCCGGGAGGAGAGAGACGGTGTCGGTGAGATTACCCGTCAGCCAGCTCGTCACCTCCGGATGAACGAGCCGGACCTCGTGGGTGCCGGGAGTGAGTGTGTCGATCCTCAGGGGCGTCGTGCCGGCAAAGATGCCGTCGATGAAGAGACGAGCGCTGTCGATGTTCGTCGTCACGGTGATCGTGGCCTTTGCGCCCGGCACGGCCTCCGGGCCCTCCTGCGCCGATGCGGGGCAGAGGAGCAGGACGATGGCGATTGCCGTGACGGAGAGGTCCTGTCTCATTCCCCGCTCCCGCTGAACGCCAGAATTGTCCGGTCATCGGTGGCAACAAACAGATGCTGGTACGCGACCGCGGGTGCGGTCTTGACACGCCCACTCAGCGCTGTCTTCCATACCAACTCGCCGTCGCTGACCCTCACCGCGCACAGCTCCTTGCTGAGCGTGCCGACGTAGAGGTACTCTCCGGCTGCCACGGGACCGGAATTCATCGGGCTTCCTACGTCGGTCTCCCAGGCGAGGCTCCCATCGGAGATGCGGAGCGCAAGGAGAGAACCGCCGAGCGTGCAGAAGATGGCTGACCCCCGGACCAGGAGGGCATTGGAGAAAACCGGCGCCCCCGCAGCAAACGTCCATCTGATCTTGCCCGATGCGAGGTCGAGCGCGTGGAGCATCCCGTTCAGGTTGCCGATGTAGACCGTCCCGCCGTCTATGGACGGGGGGGCGGCTACGGCGGCATCCGTTTGGGTTCTCCACCGCTGCTCTCCGGTCGGGAGGTCCAGCCCGTAGACGGCCCCGTCGTCCGCCCCGAAGACGATCAGTCCGTTGCCTGCTGCAGGCGAGGAGCGGATCCCCTTCATGGACCTGTTCCCGGCAAGATCGAACTGCCAGAGGAGGTCCCCCTCGCTCGGGTCGATGCAGAGGAGAGATCCCCAGCTGTTTGCCACGTATATCCTCCCCTCATAGAGGAGTGGGGTGGTCTCGATGTCCCCGTACATCTTCCGCCAGCGCACCCTGCCGTCGAGCAGATCGTAGGCGATGAGTGTCTCCTTGCTGTAGGAGAGTGCCACGTAGGCGACACTCCTCAAGAGGAGCGGCGAGGCGTTGATGGCCTCTCCCAGACGGACGGAGCCGATCGTCTTTCCCGTGGGGCAGTGGATTGCATGGAGCTCGCCGTCGAGATTGCCGATGAGGAGAATGCTGTCGACAACCAGGGGTGAGCCGTGTCCGACGCCGCCACCGATGTCCAGGCTCCAGAGGAGCGTGAGCGGTGGGGCGATGGTGACATCGGATGCGTTTGCCCGCGTTGCGGAGCCGGCAAATACCGGCCAGTCATCCGGCGTCGGTCTGAGAGGCCTGTCGAGCTGGAGGCCTCCGCATCCCGTGATGAGGAGGGAGATGAGCAGGAGTCTCCATAAGAGGCGGAATGACATTAGAAGTCCCATCCAAAGAAGAATTGATGGAAGAAGCCGCTCTGGAGCCGCGTGAAGTTGTTCTCGATCCGCTTTCCCATATCGTAGCGGAGGACGAGGACGCCTCCCAGACTCATCCGGAGGCCTCCCCCGACGCTTCCGAGCGTCTGCCTGTACACTTCGTCCCATGCCCCGCCGGCATCAAAGAAGAGAGCTCCGCGGATCGACCAGAAGCTCAGCCCGCCGAAGGGGAAGAAGAGGGAAAAGCGGTCGATGAACGGGAACCGGAGTTCGTGGCTGGTCAGCCAGAGCTTCTCACCCCGGACTGACCAGAGCGAATACCCGCGGAGATCCCAGCTCCCTCCCATGACGAACCTCCGCGATTCCTTCCCGTCGTTGTAGAAAAGCCAGAACCGCGAGGCGAACGCACTCCGGAGCCCGAGCCGCAGGTAGTGCCGGTAGTCGAAGATCGCCGTGAAGTAGTTGACGTTGGAGTACTGGACGTCTGTCGTGAACGCCACCGTGAGGTTGAGCCGGTGGCCGTCAATGGGCCCGCTGGGGAGCCAGAGGGAGTTGTCGTGCACGAAGGAGACCGAGTTCGAGAGGAGGAGGGCCTTCCGGTCCTCGATCCGCGAGTCGATCTCCCTGTTGGAGTTGCTCAGGCTGAAGGAGGTCTCGATGCGTTGGAACTTGCTCAAGGGGTAAGCGATGGCGAGGTAGCCCCCGTAAACACGCTCGTAGTAGAATTCGTCTTTGGCGGTGATGTCGTACCGCCGGCCGGCAAACCGATAGATGCCGTACGCGTAACTCGTCCGCTGGGCCCGCGAGATGCGCGAGATCGCGATGTTGAAGCTCGAGAGAAACTCCGACTGCGTCTGTGCGGTGTTATAGAGGAGGAAGTAGTACTGGTCGTTCCCCAGCATATCGCTCAGCGCCACGGCGGCCCCTCCCGTGGTGCCAAAGACCGGGTCGGTCGAGATAGCGCTCTGAGCGAAATCGAGGCTGTAGTCTCCTCTGTACCGGAACCTCTCGATATCGGTGAGCCCCGCGACGCTCCGCGCTTCCCAGAGCTTCCCTTTTGCCAGAAGGTCGATCCGCCTTGTCGTTGTGGAGGTGTCGATCGTACCCAGCGCATTTTCGATCATCTTGATCTGGAAGCTGAACTTCTCGAAGGCGGCAAAGACCAGGTCGCCACCGTTCGTCCAGGCCGGATCGAAGGCGGAGGTGACAAAATGCGTGAGCTTGGTCATGCTCCCCGGAACGAGTGGGCCCTCGCTCGATGGGACCGGTCGGGCCATTGCCCAGATGTTCTGGATGCCGTCGATATCCGACGTGAATGCCAGGAGGGAGCCGTCTCTTGACCAGGCAGGGGAGTAGTAGTTCTCGTCTCCGAACGTCAGGTAGTCGATGGCGCCTGTTTCCAGATCGTACATGAAGAGGTTATACTTTCCCTTCACCCCGTAGGGCGTCCGGTCAGAACTGAATACGATCCGGTCGCTGGCAGGATCCCAGGCCGGGTCGCGGTCATCGTAGTAGTCGTTGGTGAGCCGTTGCACGCTTCCGGTGTCGGTATCCAGCACGTAGAGGTCGTTGTTTCCGGCTTTGTCAATCGCCGAGATGACCACGCGCCGGGCGTCCGGCGCCCAGGAGGTGGATCCAATGCTGATGAGTTCGGTGAAGCGGAAGGTTTTGACTATCCTCTCGGCGAGAACATCATAGAGGTGGAGAACGTCCTGCTCGCCGCTCTTCGTCACGAAGGCCAGCAGCCCGATCTTTGACACGTCTATCCGGCTGCGGAAGGGGTGAAATGCCTCCAGCTCGTCCGACTTCTCTCCCTCCAGGACCACCGTGCCCGATTCCTTTGGATCGAGATTGTCCAGGTCTCGCTTGTAGATGCCGGTGTAGCCGGTCCTGTTGCTGATGAAGTACACTTCTCTCGTCGTGTCGTACTCGAAGACGACAGGCTTGGAGTTGAACCCCTCGTTGACGAGGTTGCGGGTCACCCGGCTCGGCGCGTCATGCGTCGCAAGAAGGGGGTAGTACTGCTTCTTGAGCGCATAGAGCCACTCTTCATCGAACTCCTTGTAGTTGCGACCGACGGTGATCTTGAAGACGTCGTTGAAGGAGGATTCCTTCCAGAAGTTCTCCAGGAGGAGCAACACCTTCTCCTCGCCGTAGGTCTCGGCCAGGAACATGAGGGCGTTCTGGCCGGCCTTGTACATGAGGAAGGATCCGTAGATCCTGCTCATATCGTCCAGGCCCACGATGATGTTGTTGAGAACGGCATCCCGCATGACCATCTCTGCCTGTGCGTCCCACTCCGTTGACCAGTATTCGGCCAGGCCCTCGATGAACCAGAGGGGCGGGAGTCTTCCCTGTGTCAGTTTGTGGTCAACCATCACCCGGTTGACCTTGCTGTGCATGAACACATGCACGAGCTCGTGCCGGACGACGTGGCGGAACTGTGCCGTGTATCCGTCCGACGGGATGACAACGCGTCCCTTGAGGAATTCGAAGAACCCTCCCACCCCTTCGGGTATGAAGCCGCCGATCGTGTTGGTCTGCTGGAAGTGGAGGTGAGAACTGTAGAAGATGAGGGGAACCCGGGCGCTCAGCGAGTGGTTGAATTTCCGTTCGAGCAGGGCGTAACTCTCCTCCGCAAAGAACGCTCCCCGCTCGGCGAGCTGCTGCATCTCGGGGTAGTAGTAGATGTCGAAATGCTCGGTCCTGAGGACCTGCCACTCGAAATCGGTATACTGGACTTTGTTCCGTCCAAAGTAGTAGAACTGGGCGTCGGCAGCTTGGACGAACAGCAGGAGAAACGCAAGGGGGATCAGCGTAGAGGTGAGTCGCATCATCACGGCCCCGTCAATCACAAATCGCACGACACAGGAAGAGTAAAAAGATCTACGGCAACTTGCAAGGGGGCTACCAGGACGTACCGTCGCGGAAGATCGTCACCAGGAGGATGAGGCCGAGCGTCAGGAGTGCTAGGAGGAGGGCAATTTTCTGGGAGCGCGTCACATGTTCCCCAGCCGGCTCTTGAGCGTGTCGATGGCGGTGACGGGAGTGGGGTCTTCCTGGTGGAGGATCGAGAGGTAGTAGCTGACCCAGTCTCCGAGGTAGACGAGCGAGAAGATGCGCGCGAGGAGGGAGGAGCCCTCGCTCCAGATCTCGCTTATGCGTGGCGTCTGCGATGCGAGGAGGCTCCGCGTGATTTCCATTCTCATCTTCACGCGCCTGTGGTCTCCCTTGTCCCTGAGGAAGAGGACCTCCATCTCCCGCATCTGTTCCTTCAGGACCTTCCAGCCAACGATCTCGTTGTGATTCATCTCCGGCAAGACGTGGCCGAACATCAGGGTCTTGGCGTTCTCCGCCATCTGGCCCCGCCATCGTGTTCCTACCGCGTCAAAGTGCTCGGTGGAGGAGTAGATGATGCCGATGCGCCCCCGGAGACGGGATGCCAGCTGGAGCGCGCGGTGTGTGCCCGGTTCGAGGGCGGAGTACTCGCGGGATTTTTCCGCCAGGAGAGAGAGTGTCTCTCCGATCTCCCGGCTCTTGTCCGGCACGAAGCCCATCCGGCCGAGCGCGATCAGGAGGGGAAAGAAGGAGTAGGCCAGGGCGGCTCGTGGGGGCAGCCCGCCGGGGACCGTGATGCACGTTGACCGGTGGCCTCGCGCGAGGCGCTCGGTCGTGCCGTTGGAGGTGATGCAGAGGAGCTTCGCTTTGCGCCTGAGCGCCTCCCGGTGTGCCGCGATCGTCTCTTCGGTGTTGCCCGAGTAACTCGAGAGGAGGACCAGTGTGTCGCGGCCGACAAAGGCGGGAAGGGAGTAGTTGCGGTTGACGAGAAAGGGAACCCTCAGTTCCTTCGAGAGGTAGCTGCGCAGGAGATCCCCGCCGATGGCGGAGCCGCCCAGCCCAGAGAGCACGATTGACCGGACGCCCTGCGCCCGGATGCGAACTCTGGCCGATGCGGCTATCTCCACTGCTTCCCGTGCCTGATCCGGAAAGTTCCTGATGAGGTTGTACATACCGGACCTGTCGATGCGGCGCAGCTCTTCAAGCGTCATGGTCATCCCCCTTCGTCTCAACTCTCGAGCGGTATGTCGGGGAGCCTCATCTGCATATAGGAGATGAGATGCTTTTTGACTTCGTCGGCTGTGGGGAGGGTCAGTGCTTTCTCCGCAACCCGTTTTGCCTCCCTGACTTTGACAGACCGGATGATCTTCTTGATTTCCGGAAGCATGGAGGGGAGGACGCTGAACTCATCGAGTCCGAGCCCCATGAGGAGAACAGTCGCCAGGGGGTCGCCCGCCATCTCGCCGCACATTCCGACCCAGATCTTGTGTCTGTGCCCTTCGTCGATGGTCATCTTGATGACACGAAGGACAGCGGGGTTGAACTGCTGGTAGAGATGGGCGACAGCGTTGTTGTCCCTGTCAACGGCGAGCATGTACTGGATGAGATCGTTGGTGCCGATGCTGAGGAAGTCGACCATCGGGGCGATCTGGTCGGTCAGGAGAGCGGCGGACGGAACCTCGATCATCACGCCGATCTTGATGTTCGGATCGAAGGGGATGCCTTGCTTCGTGAGGTCGGCTTTTGCCTGTTCCACCATCTCCTTTGCCATTCTGACCTCCCCGACGCTGGAGACCATGGGGAACATGATGTGGACGTTCTTCCCCGCACTTGCCCGCAGAATAGCCCGGAGCTGATTGAGGAAGAGATCGGGCCTGTCCAGGAGGACGCGGATGCCACGCCAGCCCAGGAACGGATTGGCCTCCTGGTAGGTCTCGGGTACCAGCTTGTCTCCTCCAATATCGAAGGTCCGGAAGATGACGCGATGGGGGTATATCTGGTCGGCCACCGTCCTGTACACTTCGTACTGTTCGTCTTCGGACGGGTAGCGTGCAAGTCCCAGGAGCTGGCCCTCGGTTCGGAACAGGCCGATGCCGGCCGAGCCCTGGAGGCGGGCAAAGTCGATCTCCTCGGGAAACTCGATGTTGGCGGAGAGCTCGATCTGCCTGTGGTCCGGGGTTTCCGCGGTCAGCCCCACGATCTCCGTCAGCTGTTCCTCGAACTCCTTGAAACGGTTTGCCTTCCGCTCCAGATTCTGGAGTGTTTCCTCGCCGGGATTGATGATGAACAGGCCGCTGTAACCGTCGATGGCGATTCGGTTTCCGGTCTGGATCTGTCTGCTGGCGTTCCGAAGCCCCACGACAGCCGGGATCTTCAATGATCGCGAGAGGATTGCCGCGTGCGAGGTCATTCCGCCGCGATCGGTTGCGTAGCCCAGGACCTGGTTCCGGCTGAAGATCACCGTGTCGGCCGGTGTAAGGGTCTCGGAGACGATAATCGACTCGCCTTCGAGCCGGGAAAACAGCTTCTGGTCCTGGATGTTCCGGATGATGCGGTTCATGACATCGTCCAGGTCGTGTGCCCGCTCGTGCATGTACTCATCGTGGGCGGCCAGCATCATCTTCTTGTACTTCGTGATCTCATCGGATACGAGGTACTCGGCGTTCAGGTTCTCGTCCGCGATCCGCCTCTCGATCGTCTCCATCAGAATCTGGTCCCCGAGGATCATGATCTGCGCCTCGAAGATCTTGGCGCTCTGCGATCCGAGTTTCTGTTCGGCGAACAGGAGAATCTTCTGGAGTTCCTTCTGGGATCGGGCGGTGGCGTTCTTCAGCCGGCGGACTTCGGATCCCACCTCGTCCGGGGTGATCTCCTTCTTCACGACGCCCGGGGCTTCCTTGCTGTAGATATACGCCGGCCCGATGGCGATTCCCGGAGCGGCCGGGATCCCCTTGAGGATCACCTCACCGGCTGCTGGATGTGGAGTGTTCATGGTCAGTTCTCGTCGAAGCCACGTTCAAAGAGGTCGGTGATGGCTGCTGCTGCCTCCTCTTCATCGGGGCCGTCGAACCGCAGCTTGAGCTTTGACCCCTGTTCGGCGGCGAGAGTCATCACCCCGATGATGCTCTTTCCGTTGATCTCGAATTCGTCTTTCTGGATGAGGAACTCGGCCTTGTACCGTGCTGCGGTCTTGACCAGCGCCGCGGCTGGACGGGTGTGAAGTCCCGCCCTGTTCGTGATGGTGATTTCCTTCTCGATCATCGGCGGGTTCAGGATGGCCTCGTGACGAGCCTCTCGGACAGCCAGCGAAGCGCCGCCGCACTTTCATTCCGGGGAAGAGAGTCCAGCGCCCTGACGGCCCGACGTGTGTTTGCACGCACCTGGCGCTCTGTGTCTTTGAGTACGCCGTAGCGCCGGTAGATGTCGGTGACCGTTCTGATCATGCGCGCCTCTCGAGGGTCGGTGGCGACCGACTGTTGCATCGCCCCGTGCCCCCCGTCCGCGCGTCTCCGGTTTCCCCGGAGCAGTACCTGCACGACCGCGCGGTCTCTTCCCCGGGTGCGTTCGGCGGCCTTCAGTAGGAGGTATGTCTTCTTCCTTTCCACGATATCTCCGCCGATCGACTTGCCGAGGCGGGACGGGTCCGCCGTGACGTCGAGAAGGTCATCCTGGAGCTGGAAGGCCCGGCCCAGGTGGTGACCGAACTCACGAAGGACGGTGACCTGTCTCGGTGAGCCACCGCCGAGCAGTCCTCCGAGTTCTCCCGCTGCGGAGAAGAGGCGGCCGGTCTTCTTCCCGATCATGCGGAAGTAATCGCGGACCGAGACGTCCGCCCTCGTCTCGAATTCCAGATCGAGTGCCTGACCCTCACACACCTGGAGGAGCGCGCCTGTGAAGAGCTCGACGAGAGGAGAGAGCTTTGCCGTTCTGCTCCGGAGCAGTGCCGCGTACGCCATGGCAAGGAGGACGTCCCCCGCGAGCAGGGCGTTGTTCACGTTCCACCGGATATGTACCGTTGGCCGCCCGCGGCGCGACCGAGCGTGGTCCATAATGTCGTCATGCACGAGCGTGAAGTTGTGCATGAGCTCGAGTGCGACGCTGGCGTCCAGGGCCTGCTTCGCGTTGCCACCGACGGCTTCGCATGAGAGAAGCACGAGCACCGCCCGGATCCGCTTTCCGCCGGCGCTGAGGACGTAGCGGCACGCATCATTCAGGTCTTCCGGGCTGCCCCGTTGGGTGAGGCCCCGAAGGCGTCTCTCCACCATACGGCGGAGGTCTTCATAGTGTCTCCCGTGGATGGACTCTGTCATTGGGGCAAGCGCGAGACCAGCTTCTTTGTCTGCAGTTCGTTGATGCTCTTTGCGCCGGTCAGAAACATCACCGACCGGAGCTCTTCGACCCACTCCTGGAGCAGGGTCTTCAGCCCCCGCTTCCTGTGACGGAGGAGGGCCTGCAGCACCGGTCGTGCAGAACCAACAAGATCGGCGCCCAGTGCGATGCACTTCGCGGCGTCCACTCCGGAGGCAACCCCACCCGATGCGATGATCGTCAGGTCCGGGCTCCTCTTCTTCAGAGGTGTCACCGCGCGGAGTGCGTCTGCCGTCGGTATCCCCCAGTCCCAGAAACGTTCCCGGGAGGGGCTCCGCTTGCGTCGCAGGATTTCGATCCCGGCCCAGCTTGTTCCGCCGGCGCCTGCGACGTCGATGGAGCGAACGCCGGCTTCGATGAGGCGTGTTGCCACCTCTCCCGAGATACCCGCACCGATTTCCTTGACGATCACGGGAACGGAGAGCTCACGCACGAGACGTGCGATGCCCTTCAGTACCCCCCGGAAGGCCGGATTCCCCTCCGGCTGCAGCAGCTCCTGGAGGGGGTTGAGGTGAATCGCGAACGCGTCGGCACGGACGAGGTCGACGAGCTTCTGGGCGGAAGCCACATCCTGGAGGCGTGCTACCTCCGCCGCTCCGAGGTTGCCGATGACAGGGATGTTCGGTGCAACCTCCCGGATGACGCTGAACGTCCTGTGGAGCGCCTTCCGCTCCGTGGCCTGTCTCTGGCTCCCCACGCCAAGGGCGATGTTCATCTCCCCGCACACCTCCGCGAGCTGCCGGTTGATTGTGAGAGCATCCGCATACCCTCCTGTCATGCTGGAGATCAGGAGCGGGCAGGAGAGTTGGTATCCGAGGAAGCGGGTGGAGGTGTCAACCTCGGAGAAGTCGATTTCAGGCAGCGCGTTGTGCTCGAAGTCGAGATGATCGAGTCCGGTTCCCTTTGCCCTGAACCCGACATCCCTTGTGAGGGCAAGCCTGACATGCTGCTTCTTGCGCGAAGACGTGGAGCGCGGACGTGATCGGTTCGGCATTCGGCGGAGCGGGACGTACAACGGTCAACATCAAGAAATATATAGTGATTTCAACCCTGATAAGCAATCGCGTCTCCGTCACGGAAGACACCTCTCCCGGTGCGGGATCGTGCACGCGCGGCGCACCCTCTGACGCGCGTCACAGAGTGTGAGGCGGCGTACACCCTGTGACGGCCTTTCTTGCTTCTCTGTGCCGAGATGGTTACCTTATCCCTGATTTTTCCGGCTTAGTAGAATTGTAGGCAATGCGCGCGATCATACCTGTTGCAGGAGGCGGGACTCGTCTCCGCCCTCACACCTTCACTCTCCCGAAAGTGTTGCTGAACGTGGCGGACAAGCCCATTCTGGGACACATACTCGACAAGGTCATCGAAGAAGGGGTCACAGAAGCGACCCTCGTAGTGGGGGACATGAGTGATATGATACGGGAGTTTGTCGATTCCGCCTACCCGGACTTCCGGGTGGACTACGTCGAGCAGGAAGAGCGGATGGGTTTGGGGCACGCGATCTACCTCTGCCGGGACACACTCACCGGCGGACCGGTTCTCATCATCTACGGTGACACCATCTTTGACGTTGATCTGAAGCCCGTCCTTCAGGGGAACGACTCTTCCATTGGCGTCAAGGAGGTGGATGATCCGCGGAGGTTTGGCGTGGCGGTGCTGAAGGATGGATACGTGAGCCGCCTCGTGGAGAAGCCGGAAACACCCGTTAGCAATCTTGCGATCGTGGGCGTCAACTACATCCTCCATTCGGGTCTCCTCGTAGACGCGCTTGCCGAGCTGGTGGAGAAGGACATACGGACGAAAGGAGAGTACCAGCTGACAGACGCACTGCAAATCATGATCCAGCGCGGGGAGCGGATGACGACGTTTCGCGTGGATGGCTGGTACGATTGCGGAACGCCCGAGACGCTGCTGGAGACGAATCGTACACTGCTGGAGAAGCGTCCTGTGCATCCACCGCTCGATGGTGTTCTGATCAAGGATCCCGTGTTCATTGCACCATCTGCGAAGCTCAGCGACTGCGTCGTGGGACCGAACACCACGATCGGCAACAATGCTCTCGTGAGGGAGTCCGTTATCCGCAATTCCATCGTCAGTGAGAACGCCGTTGTGGAACAGGCTTTGCTGGAAAATTCCATCATCGGGAACGGCGCAACCGTGAGGGGGAGCTACAAACGCGTCAATGTCGGCAACTCCTCCGAAGTAGAGTTCTATTGATCCTGCCACGCGTACATCCATCGAGGTCACACCATGCCCTATCTGTTTACGTCAGAATCTGTATCTGAAGGTCATCCTGACAAGATCTCCGATCAGATTTCTGATGCCGTTCTGGACGCACTCATCACGCAGGACAAGCGCTCCCGTGTGGCGTGTGAAACCTTCGTGACCACGGGGCTGGCGCTCGTCGGCGGGGAGATTACCACCTCCGGGTACATCGAGGTGCAGGATCTCGTCCGGCAGGTGATTAGGGACATCGGGTACACCCGCGCGGAGTACCGGTTCGATGCCGACTCCTGTTCAGTCATATCGAGCATCCACTCCCAGTCGCCGGACATCGCGCGCGGCGTGGACACCGGTGGCGCCGGCGATCAGGGGATGATGTTCGGGTATGCGACAAACGAGACACCCGAACTGATGCCCATGCCGATCATGTACGCGCACAAGCTCGTGAAGCGGCTTGCGGAGATCCGGAAGGGGAGATCGAAAGTGATGCCGTACCTCCGCCCCGATGCGAAGTCTCAGGTGACCATCGAGTATGAGGGACGGCGGCCAGTTCGCGTCCACACGGTGGTGATATCGACGCAACACGATCCCGGGGTGCCGCAGAAGAGGATCCGCAAGGACGTCATTGAGCAGGTGATCAACAAGGTGGTGCCTGCTGATCTGCGGGACAGCCGTCTCATCGTGCACGTCAATCCGACCGGGAAGTTCGAGATCGGCGGCCCCCACGGGGACACGGGGCTCACCGGCAGGAAGATCATCGTGGACACCTACGGGGGGAAAGCCCCTCACGGGGGCGGCGCCTTTTCTGGGAAGGATCCATCGAAGGTAGACCGCAGCGCCGCGTACGCTTCCAGGCATCTCGCAAAGAACATCGTCGCCGCCGGCTTTGCCGAGGAGTGCCTCATCCAGATCTCTTACGCAATAGGCGTTGCCGAGCCGGTGTCCGTCCACGTGAACACCCGGGACACCGGGAGGATTCCGGATGCCGAGCTGGAGAAAGCAATACGGAAGAACATCGACCTGACGCCGAAGGGGATCATCAAGCGCCTCAACCTCCTGCGTCCCATCTACCGGCAGACGGCGGCCTACGGCCACTTTGGGCGGGAGGACGAAGGCTTCACGTGGGAGAAGCTCGATCTCGTCAAGGCGCTCCAGCGCGCAATCCGCTGAGGCACAGAGCAAGAACCGAATCACAGACTCACTACATGAAGGGACCAATGGACCACAAATCAGGCAAGTACAAGGTAGCGGATCTCTCACTCGCACGGGAGGGCGCAAGACTCATCGAATGGGCGGAATCGCGCATGCCGGTGTTGATGGCGCTTCGTGAGAAGTACAGGAAGACCAAGCCTTTCAAGGGATACAAGATCGCGGGATGCCTCCATGTCACGAAAGAGACCGCGGTGCTCGTGAAGACCTTTGTGGAGGCAGGTGCGCGTGTGAGCTGGAGCGGCTGCAATCCCCTTTCGACGAACGACGCAGTCGCTGCCGCACTGGCGAAGGAGGGGATCTCGATCTTCGCATGGCACGGGATGGACGTCAAAGAGTTCTACTGGTGCATCGAAGAGACGCTCCGGATGCATCCGAACCTCACCCTGGACGACGGTGCCGATCTCATCTTCACGATTCACAAGAACCATCCGGAGTTCGCGGAGCGGTACGTGATCGGTGGAACCGAAGAGACCACCACCGGCGTGCACCGCCTGCGGGCAATGGCTGCGGACGGGGCGCTGAAGTATCCGGTGATTGCGGTAAACGACGCGGAGACGAAGTGGGATTTCGACAACGTCTACGGAACGGGTCAATCGACCATCGACGGGATCCTGAGGGCAACGAGTGTTCTCCTGGCCGGCAAGAACTTCGTGGTGGCCGGCTACGGCCACTGTGGCAAGGGGGTTGCCATGCGTGCAAAGGGCCTCGGGGCCAATGTCATCGTCACGGAAGTCAAGCCCACGGCTGCCCTCAAGGCGACGCTCGACGGCTTCCGCGTCATGGAGATGGATGAGGCGGCAAGGGAGGGTGATGTGTTTGTGACGGCCACCGGCGTGAAGGACGTCATTGTGCGGAGGCACTTCGACCGGATGAAGGACGGAGCCATCGTCTGTAATACGGGGCACTATGATTGTGAGGTCAACCTCGTCGATCTGGAGAAGATTGCCAAATCGAAGCGGGAGGTCCGTGCGAACAACGAGGAGTACCTGTTGAAGAAGGGTCGGCGCATCTACCTGCTTGCCAAAGGGCGTCTGGTGAACCTGGCCGCCGCCGAGGGTCACCCTTCCGAGGTGATGGACATGTCCTTCGCGAACCAGTTCAGCTCGCAGCTGCGTCTGGTGGAACTGCACAGGAAAGGCGTTCGTCTGGAAAATGCCGTGCACGACATTCCCGTGGAGCAGGATCAGGAAATCGCGCTGCTGAAGCTCCACACGCAGGGGGCGAAGATTGACACGCTCACGCAGGAACAGAAGGTCTACATGGATGACTACAGTGCCGGCACCTAGGGCCGGCGCCTCAAGAAAGAACACGGGCGGCCCCCCCGGGCCGCCCGTGTCTGTTTTCTCCTCTGACTGGTCTACTCTTTGGGGAGAACGCGTTCGATGGAAGAGAGCAGGTATTCCAGCGTGAAGGGTTTGGTGATGTACTCCGCCGCTCCCAGTTTGATTGACTCCGTTGCGATGGAGAAACCGACTCTACCGGTAAGCATGATGACGCGGCAGTTCACACCCTCTTCCTTGATGAACTTCAGGACATCGATGCCGGACTTTCCAGGCATGTTGATGTCCAGAAGCAGCAGATCGTAGGATCCACCCCGCAGCATCTCCACCGTCTTCTCTCCGTCGTCAGCTTCATCGACCAGATATCCGTTTTCCACCAGCTGATTCCGTACCACCTCGCGGAGAGCACCGTCGTCATCGGCGAAGAGTATTTTGGCTGCACTCATGGGTGCCTCCTACAGAATGAGAGAAACAATATGGAATCTCTCGCATAAAATCAACCTGTGGTGTAGTACTCAGGGGTAGGCTCCGCGCCAGAGTGAATCCACACCTCCGCCCGCCCCCCCCGCGAAGGAGTGTCTCGTGACCCGGATCGTCATGGTTGTTCTTCTCGCATTCACGTTCCTGGTTCCCGTCCGGAGTCAGATTACGGTCTTTCCCCACAGAGAGGATTTTGACAGCCTGAGGCCTCCCGCACTCCCCCCGGGGTGGAGTTCAACGCGAACGAGGTATCCCATGGAGGACGATTTTGCCACGGTCTCGACATCGTCGCATTCTCCTCCGAATGCTGTTCTGGCAAGAAATGCGACGCTGGGGCAGGCGTTGCTGTCGCCGGTCTTTGATTTCGGGGATGCCAGATTCGGGTCTCTCTCCTTCTTCACCCGGCGCTCCTCCACCTTCCGGGCCCCGGTGGTGCTGGAACTTTCGACCGATGCCGGAGCCTCCTTCGCTCTGTGCCTCGGAGACACTCTCCGGGCGGAGCATTCGGCTGGCACATATGTCCAGACGCGGGTACTGCTCCCTGACCTCCTCGGGGAGTCTCATTCCGTCCTGCTGCGCTGGCGGGTCATTCCGGATTCCTCGGGGAGCAGCGGGACAATCCGCTTTGACGACCTCCTGGTGGAGCGGCGGCTCTCCAGAGACCTGTCGGTGATGTTTGCAGGTCTCCTGCCTGTCTCGCCGGGGGAGACCGACAGCGTCCAGGCGGTTGCCCGGATATGCAACAGAGGGACAGACCGTGTCCCAGAGTTCGCTCTCCTCTTTGCCCACGATCGGAACGGAGACTCACTAGTGCAGGAGCCGGAGGTCAGGGCGGAGTGGATCTCGAGCAGTTTCCTGGCTGCGGGCGACTCCCTGGATGCCATTGGCTCTCTGGGATGCTATGCCCCCGGCAGGCATCCTCTCATCGTCAGACTTCTGTGCGAGGGGGATCAGGAACTCGGAAACAACACCGACTTCTGTCAGTTCGATGTCGGCCTCCAGTCGGGTGCGATCGTCGTCAATGAGATTCTCTATGCGCCGACAGGGACGGAGCCCGAGTGGCTGGAGCTCTTCAACGCGGCTGCAGAACCGGTCGACCTGGAGGGGTGGCAGGTCGCCGACGGGAGCGCAGGATCTCCTCAGCCGCTGACACACGAGGTGCTTCTCCTGGGACCGGGCGAGTTCCTGGTGCTGACCAGAGATTCAGCAGCGTTTGCCGGTGTCCACCCCGCTGTTCCATCCCGAGTGCTCCCCGTGCCGCGGCTCCCTTCGCTCAACAACAGCGGGGATGAAGTTCTGCTCTACGACCGGCAGCACCGCAAGATGGACAGCGTCCGGTACCTTCCCTCCTGGGGCGGTCAGGATGGCAGATCACTTGAGAGGGTGGAGCCCCGGGGGTCTTCAACCTCCGGCGCAAACTGGGGGCCCTCGCAGGATTCCGCCGGAAGTACTCCGGGACGCCGGAACTCCATCATGCGCCTGGCGTACGACCTCCTCGTGGAGGTGGAGCTGCCCGTGAACCTCTTCCCGGAGGCCGGAGGTGCAATCGGCGTGATCCTGCGGAACGTGGGACAGAGTCCGACCGATCCGTTGGAGCTTCTCCTCTACCACGATCGGAACGGGGACGCAACGGGAGCCAGTGAGGAGATCGCTGCACGTGCAACGGTGGCTCCACCGGTGGCCTCCGGCGACTCCCTCGTTGTTCCCCTCCGCTGGGATCCTCCGTCCCCGGGAAGACATCGGATGATACTCGTGGCGTTGTGGGAGAACGACATGCGACTCTCGAACAATGTGGTCCATTTTACGGCGGACGTCTCCTATCCCCGGGGGTCGGTCTTGATCAACGAATTCCTCTATGAGCCCCTCTCCGGCTCTGCAGAGTTCGTAGAGCTCCTGAACGCCACGGGACTGTCCATTGATCTGGAGGGATGGTCCCTCCGGGACGCTTCCACCGGGAGCGGCGAAGTCAGGCCCTTCACGTTCGAGGGGGATGGGGAGGTCGTGGGTCCGGGTGAGCTCTTCCTGCTTTCTGCGGACACAAGCCTCTTTGCCCTGTTTCCCTCTCTCGCAGATGGAGAGGTGACGGTCTTTCTTTCGGGCGGCTCCACTCTGGGGCTGAACAACAGTGGCGACAGTATCGTCCTGTGTGATCCTTCGGGGCGGAGTGTCGACAGCCTGGGATACGACCCGTCCTGGCACAATCCGTCGATACTGGACCACCGCGGACGGTCCCTGGAGAAGCTCGCTCCGGGTCTCGCCTCGGATGACTCGCGGAGCTGGAGCACCTCTCTCGACCCTGCCGGTGCGACGCCGGGCAGTCCGAACTCGCTCAGGATGACACTCCCGGAGCGTCACACCGGTCTCTCCTTTTCTCCAAACCCCTTCTCCCCGGACAACGACGGGGTGGATGACTTTGTCATCGTTCACTATGAGATGCCCCTCCCGACGGCGGCGGTCAGCCTGACTGTCTATGACATCCGGGGAAGATTGATCCGACGGCTCCTGACGGCGGGGGCCAGTGCCCCGACCGGCGACACCGTCTGGGATGGACGGGATGAGGAGCGGGGGGTGGCGCGCGCCGGCATCTACGTTGTGCTCCTGGAAGCCCTGGATGAAACGGGGGGATCTGTCATCAGCGCAAAAGGGGTTGTTGTTCTGGCCTGCAGGCTGGAGTGATGGCTCGAATTCTCCTTAGGTGAGCGCTCGTTTTCTCTTGTGGCGGACGAACCTGCAACCGGGCGGCGGGGGAGGGAGGATGATCCGGAGTTGAAAAAGTTGAAAACTTTGCTATTTTTAAGCCTCACCTTATTGACCATCACCGTGAGGGAGGGCTTATGGCGAAGCATTTTGTTTCCAACAAGGATGAATCGGCCCGGCTGTTCAAGAGCGATTTCCTGGAGATGTTCACGCACGTTCACTGGAGCGTGCCGATCATCATCTACCTGCCGGTGACGGTCTTCTTCCTCGCCAGGGCGGTGAACACACCCGGGCTGGACCTTTCCAGCCTCATTCTTCTCTTCCTCATCGGTCTCCTCTTCTGGACGCTGACCGAATACCTCCTGCACCGGTTTGTCTTCCACTACCAGCCCAAGAGCGAGCTGGGACAGCGACTCCACTTCCTCCTGCACGGGGTTCACCATGACTACCCGATGGATTCCAAGAGGCTCGTCATGCCCCCGTCGGTCAGCATCCCCCTCGCCCTCCTCTTTTACGGCATCTTTGTCCTCGTGATGGGAGAGATCTACACCGCACCGTTCTTTGCGGGGTTCATCGTGGGCTACATTCTCTACGACGAGATCCACTACGCGACTCACCATGCTCCGATGAAGTCCAGGCTCTTGCTCTGGATCAAGCACCACCACATCCTCCATCACTTCAAAGACCCGGAGCGTGGGTTTGGCGTGAGCACGCCGATCTGGGATTACGTCTTCGGGACAACCTACAGCGCTGAGGAGACACCGGCTGCGGAGGAGATCTAGGCGCTCCTGCCGCTCATGATCATCCCGAGGGCGATCGAGAGGAGCCGGGCATCGCTCTTGTCGGCTCGTGAGGGTATGAGGATGGGGAGGCTGCTTCCCACGATGACATGGGCGAGGCGGTACCCCGCGAAGTAGGTCGTGCTCTTTGCCAGGCAGTTTGCCGTCTCGATGTTCGGCGCAATGAGGATCTCCGCACGCCCTGCCACCCGGGAGGCGACCCCCTTTTCGGCGGCCGATTCTTCGGAGATGGCCAGGTCGAGCGCGAGAGGTCCATCGACGATACACCCCCTGATCTCACCCTGCTCGTTCATCTTCTTCAGCGCCGCCGCGTCAATCGTCGAGGGGATCCTGCTGGTGATATGTTCCGTGGCCGAGAGAACGGCCACGCGGGGCATCTCGTTCCCCAGAGCGTGGGCGACCGCGACCGCGTTGTTGATCAGATCAATCTTACCCTGCAGGTCCGGCGCGGGTGTGATCCCGCCGTCAGTGATCATGACGAACCTGTTCCCCTCGCGGCGGGGATACTCGAACAGGAAGACGTCGCTCAGCAGCCGCCCCGTCCGCAGTCCACTGCTCTCCTCGAGAACCGCTCTCATGAGCGTCGCGGTGTCGAGGCTCCCCTTCATGAGGATCTGCCTCTTCCCCTCACGGGCCCGCTCGATGCATGCGACCAGCGACTCCCGGATGTCAGGTGTGTGAAGGATCTCTATCGAAGCAGGGTCGCACCCGTGTCGCTGCATCCCCTTCTCTATCAGTGCCCGATCCCCGGCCAGAACGGCCCGGATGCCAAGTGTCTCCTCTGCTTCGCTGATCGCGCTGAACGTTGCATCGTTGGCCGGCCAGGCGACGAGGACCGATGCGCCGTCCAAGCGTCCGGCGCTCGCAATGAGCTGCTCGAATGATCCTATCATTCAGTACTCCAGCGGTGCGGTTTCGCCGGTGAGGACCCTGAGGGCTCCCGCTGCAAGTGACTTCATCTCGTCCTCTCCGGGGTAGATCCTGATCGGTGCAATGAACTCCACGCGGTCCCGGATCCAGGCGGTCAGCATAGTTGATCCTGCCAGGCCGCCGGTCAGGACGATGGCGTGGATGTCCCCGGACAAGACTGCCGCCATTGCGCCGATCTCCTTTGCGATCTGGTATGCCATTGCCTCGTAGATCTCCCGGGCCTTCTCGTCCCCCCCTCTGATCCTCTCTTCGACCTCCGGCGCGGCACTCGTCCCGAGGTAGGCGAGGAGCCCTCCCTTTCCCATGACCATCGACCGGACCTCCTGCTCGGTCCGGTCGCCGGAGAAGCAGAGCGTGATGAACTGCTGCAGCGGGAGTCCGCCTGAGCGTTCAGGGGAGAACGGGCCGTCGCTCGAGGCGTCGTTGACATCGACGATCCGTCCGCCGCGCACAGGGGCGACCGATATCCCGCCGCCGAGATGAACGACGATGAACGTGGTTGTGTGGAACGGGAGATTCATCTCAGCGGCCGCGCGCCGTGCGGCGGCGTGGATGTTCAGGGCGTGGGAGAGGCTCTTCCGGGAGATGGCCGGGTGTCCGGAGTAGCGTGCCAGCGGTTCGAGCTCGTCGACCGACACGGGGTCGACGACAAACGCCGCGCATCTGTACTCCTCCGCCAGCGCATGGGCCATCGCGCATCCGAGGTTCGAGGCGTGTTCGCCCTGCACGTTGGCATGCGCGTCCTCCAGCATGCGCCGGTTCACCCCGTACGTTCCGCCCGCAACAGCGCGGAGGAGTCCTCCCCTGCCGACGACTGCAGAGAGCTGCCGGGCGGTTGCGAGCGCCCACCTGCGGACCTGTTGGAGCCGGTCTCCGTACTGGTCCCAGAGCCTCACGGAGCCTTGCGCCGTTTCGCTCTTGTGGTGAATCTCGATCCCCTCTTCCGGTTGATCGTCCAGGTAGAGCGCCAGCTTCGTCGAGGTGGATCCGGGATTGACGACGAGTATGCGGTGCGGGCCTTCCATCAGCAGATTCTCGGCAACTGCTCCCCGGAGAGCATATCGACGATACGCGTGCCTCCGATACTGCTCGTCATCGTCACGACGCCGGGGCGGGAAGCGGTCACCTCTCCGATGTCGGTTGCCTCCCTTCCCAGGGGATGGGCGTGCATCGCCTCGAGGACTCGGTTGGATTCCTCGGCCGGAACGATGGCCAGAACCTTCCCTTCGTTTGCGACGTAGAGCGGATCCAGGCCGAGCAGCTCACAGGCGCCCTTCACCTCCTCGCGAACCGGGATCCGGTCTTCATGAAGATGCATGCCGACCCCCGACTGGCCCGCGATCTCGTTGAGGGCGCTGGCAACGCCGCCCCGCGTGGGATCACGCAGCACACGGATTGTGTTGCTGGCCTTCAGCATCTCGCTGACGAGTCCGTTCAGGGGGGCCGAGTCGCTTTCTATGGTTGTTTCGAAAGCCAGCCCTTCCCGTACGGACATGATGGCAATCCCGTGTTCAGCGATCGGTCCGCTGAGGAGGATCCTGTCGCCCGGCCGGGCCCGGTCCGGATGGATCTCGATGCCCGGCGGGATGGAGCCTATCCCCGTCGTGTTGATGAAGATGCCGTCCCCCTTCCCTCTGTCGAGGACCTTGGTGTCCCCCGTGACGAGCGTGACGCCGGACTCCTCGGCGGCCTCCTGCATGGCCGTCACAATGCGCCACAATTCGTCCATCGGCAGTCCCTCCTCGATGATGAACCCTGCGGAGAGGTAGAGAGGGCGCGCGCCACACATGGAGAGGTCGTTGACGGTGCCGTGGACGGAGAGGGAGCCTATGTTGCCCCCGGGGAAGAAGAGCGGGCTCACCACGTACGAATCGGTGGTGAAGGCAAGCCGCGAGCCGCCCAGCTCCAGCGTTGCACCGTCATGGAGCGGATCCAGGTGCGGGTTGCCAAAACTGGAGAGGAACATTTTGTGAATCAGCTGCTGCGTCAGCTTTCCCCCGCCTCCATGTGCAAGAAGGACCGTCGGGTACTCGGTGAGGGGGATGGGACAGGAGGCTGTCGAGAGGTCTATGCCGGGCTTCTTCACGATGCGGCCTTGCCATAGTGGTAGTAGGCTGCGCACGCTCCCTCCGAAGAGACCATGGGCGCGCCCAGCGGGTGTTCCGGTGTGCACTCCACTGCGAACGCCCCGCACTCGTGGGGCTTCTTCAGCCCCTGGAGAACTTGACCCGCTATGCAGAGGGGGGACTCCTGAGCTTCTATGCCCCCCAGGTCAAAGATTCTCTCCGCGTCGAAGTCAGAAAACTCATCGCTCAGCCGGTACCCGCTCGCCGGGATTTCCCCGATGCCACGCCATTTGCGGTCGGTGGTTTCAAACACCTTCATGAGAAGCTCCTGCGCGGGGAGATTCCCCTCCCTGCGGACCGCGCGCCTGTACTGGTTCTCCACCTCGGTCCGGTTTTCTTCGAGCTGACGGACGGTCATGTAGATCCCCTGGAGAATGTCGAGGGGTTCGAAACCGGTCACCACGATGGGAACGCCGTAGCGGCGGGCAAGCGGGATGTACTGTTCGTATCCCATCACGGTGCAGACATGGCCGGCGGCGAGGAATCCCTGGACGGTGTTCGTAGGCGAAGAGAGGATCGCCTCGATGGCCGGAGGGACCAGAACATGGGAGCAGAGGACGGAGAAGTTCTTCTGGCCGAGCTGACGCGCCTGCCAGACGGCCATGGCATTGGGCGGGGCGGTTGTTTCGAATCCCACGGCAAAGAAAACAACCCTCTTATCGGGATTCTCCCTGGCCACCTTGAGTGCATCGAGGGGCGAGTAGACGATCCGCACATTACCGCGTTCCGCCTTGACCGAGAGAAGGTCTCGTGTGGAGCCGGGAACCCTCAGCATATCTCCGAAAGAGGTGAAAATGACATCGGAGCGCGATGCGATTGCTATGGCCTTGTCGATCAGCTCGAGGGGTGTAACGCAGACCGGGCAGCCGGGGCCGTGGACCAGGGTGATGGACTTCGGCAGCAGAGATTCCATCCCGTATTTCACGATCGTATGAGTCTGTCCGCCGCAGATCTCCATGATGGTCCATGGTCGTCTGGTGATCCCGTGAATCTCTTCGGACACCTTCCGTGCCGCGGTTGCGTCACGATATTCATCGATAAACCGCATTCCTGGTGCATCCCGTCTCTTGAAGAACGATAGCCTTCCCGCTCAGGTTGCAGACTCGTCCAGCTCGTCCAGTCCTCTTCCCATCTCCTCGAGCATCTTCAGTGTCTCCAGTGCCTCCTTCTCATCCATCTTGCTGATCGCAAATCCGACGTGAACGATGACGTAGTCTCCCACCTCCACTTCGGGCAGCCACTCCAGGCACACGTCCTTCTGGATCCCGCTGAAGCTGACCTTCCCCATGACTGGTGTTCCGTCTCGTTTGATCTCCAGCACCTTGCCGGGAATTGCGAGGCACATATCGTCTTCTCCTATCTGTGGCGAGTGACGCCGCCGCTCCGCGCAGCTGCATAGATCTGCCCGAGTGAAATCCCGCCGTCGTTTGGCGGAACGCGTTGATGCCAGTACGGCTGAAAACCTGCCTGAGAGAGAACCCTCACCGTTCGTTCGGTAAGGTAGCGATTCTGGAAACACCCGCCGGTCAAGAGGATGCGTCGTTCCCCGATCCGGCCTCCCACCTCCAGAACGGAGTTGGCCAGGGTGTTGTGAAACTTCTGTGAAATGGTGCCCCGTGCAATTCCCTGACGCAGATCCTCCAGCATCCTGAGAATCATCGGCTCCCAGTCCAGTACGAGGACGCTCCCCCTTCCCTCCTCCCGGCGCATCCGGAGGGGGATGGTATAGGCATCCAGCGTCCCGGAATGCGGGATGGCGAACTCCATTTCCATCGCGGCCTGTCCCTCAAAACTGTTTTTCTGTCTCAGGCCCATAATCGATGCGGCCGCATCGAACAACCTGCCGATGCTCGAGGTCGCGGGCGAATTGACTTCCCCTGTAATCATGCGGCCGAGAATCACCCTCTCCCGCTGGGTGAACGCTGCAACCGGGCCGAGGTCTTCCCGCTCTGTCAGCGACGATCCGAAGAGCTCGTGGAGGAGACCATATGCGGAACGTCGTGGCTCTCTCACGGCCCGGTCCGCACCGGGCAGCCTGAACTGGCGAAGTGTCGCAACGCGTTGAAACCCCGTGGGGGTTGTGAGAAGGAATTCCCCGCCCCAGACGGTTCCATCCGTCCCCAGGCCGGTCCCGTCCCACGACACTCCCAGGACGGTCCCCTCCAGCGCGTTGTCCGCCATGCACGATGTGACGTGGGCATAGTGGTGCTGAACGAGCTGCAGCGGAAGGCCGGACCCCCGTGCGTAGGCTGTGGAAAGATAATCGGGATGGGCGTCAGATACAACTTGCTCGGGAGAGATCTGGTAGAGCTCCTGCAGGCTTCGTGTCTCCCTCTCAAATGCCCCGTATGATTCTTCCGTTTCGAGGTCTCCCAGGTGCTGGCTGATGAACACCTGATTCCCGCGGGCTGCCGCCACAGTCGACTTGAGGTGGGCACCGACGGCGAGGAGATCGGGAACGGAAACGGGGAGGGGGAGAGGAAGCGGTGCGTATCCCCTGGCGCGACGGAGGACGAGTTCCCGATCCATGATAACGCGGAGGATCGAATCATCGATGTGGCGAAGGATCGGACGGTTGTGGACGAGAAACGCGTCTGCAATTCCCCCCAGTCTGCGGAGCGCTTCGCGTTCATCGATGCAGATCGGTTCGTCGGAGATGTTGCCGCTCGTGGCGATGACGGGTCCGCCGATCTCCCTCATCAACAGGTGGTGGAGCGGTGTGGAGGGGATCATGACGCCGAGGTACGGATTTCCGGGGGCGATGGAAGGGGCGAGCCCGCGTCTGCGGGGTGTGCCGTCTCCGGCATTCTCAGGCACCTTTCGCTGGAGCAAGACGATGGGTGCCTCTGCGGACTCGAGGAGGCGCGCCTCCAGCGGGCTGAGGATGGTCTCTTCCGATACCATCTCGATTGAAGGGAACATCATGGCGAAGGGTTTTTCCTCGCGGTGCTTCCGCTCCCGCAGCCGACGCACCGCCCTGTCGTTACAGGCGTCGGTCATGAGATGAAAGCCCCCGATGCCCTTGACGGCCACGATCTTTCCTTCCAGAAGGAGATCCGCGGCGGCTCTGAGGGCAGCGTCCTGACGTTCAAGGGGTCGGCCATCTCCGTCCCAGAGTTCAAGCGAGGGCCCGCACACCGGGCAGGCGTTCGGCTGGGCATGAAATCGGCGGTTACGGGGATCGCTGTACTCCTCGCTACAGCGATCGCACAGGGAGAACGACTTCATGGTCGTACGCGGGCGGTCGTAGGGGAGGGCCTGAATGATGGAGAACCGCGGTCCGCAATTCGTGCAGTTGATGAAAGGGTACCGGTATCGGCGATCTGCGGGATCGAACAACTCCTTGAGGCAATCGCTGCAGGTGGCGATATCGGGCAGGACGAATGCTGCCGGCAGTCCTTCCTGTGCGCTTGTGCGGATCTCGAAGCCCGTGTACCCGACCGGATCAAGGTGGGAGCATTCGAGGCTCTGGATGAACGCGTGTGCGGGCTTCTCGTGATGAATGCGGAGCAGGAACTCCTTCAGAACCTCCACGTCCGCTTCGGCTTCAATGAAGAGACCCTGCTGTGAGTTGGAGACCCACCCTCTGATGCCGAGGTCGGTCGCTGTGCGGAAGATGAACGGTCGGAAGCCGACTCCCTGAACCGCTCCCCGAATAACGATATGTGCGCGCCGGTTCAAGACTCAGCGCCTGCGTATGAGGAAGAGCGCTGGCACGACCTAGGATGACCAGTCGGGTTTGCCGGCAGGCTGCTCTCGCGGCGTGGGGATCTCTCCCTGGAGCATGCCCGCATACTCTTCAGTGAGATCACCCCTCCGATGGGGCTTCCCACGGGTCGAGCGTTTCTCCCGGGGTAGCGGCCGGGGTCGCTCCCCTCGGAGTGCGCGTCCGCACGTTGTCCGGCACGCTCCCGGAACTCTCCACGGGGAATTCGTCCGGGGGCGTGTGGCTGGAGGCGAGGCTTCACCGTCGATGTTCCTGAGGCGGGAAGAGTCACCGTCACGGGGCGCATCGATGGCTCTCAGGTGATCGTGGTGCTCCATCGTTTCGGCCGGGTTCAAGCGCCGTTCGTCTCGGGAGTTGGCCCCGCCGGACACCCGCGCCATCCTCGCCGTGCGGCCCGGTCCCGGAGCCAGTGAACAGCATCTTACTCATGCCCACTCGTCCTCAGGTCTGTCGTAGATTGGCCTCCTGCAGGAGCCAGTCGCTCCATGCTGGAATCCCCGCACCTGTCTTGCAGGAGGTCTGGAAGATCCTCAACGACGGGTTGATCCTCCGCGCATTGGCGGTGAGCGCGGAGATGTCACAATCGAGGTACGGCAGCAGATCGATCTTGTTCACGATGAGCACCGAGGCGCTGCGGAACATCGGAGGATACTTCAACGGTTTGTCGTCCCCTTCGGTCGTGCTCAGGACGACGACTTTGAACTCCTCCCCGAGGTCGTAGTTGGCGGGACAGACGAGGTTGCCGACGTTCTCAATGATGAGCATCCGGAACGAGGAAAGGTCGAGCTGTCGTATTGCATCGCGGATGAGACCCGCCTCGAGGTGGCAGCCCCCCCGTGTGACGATCTGTACCGCCGGAACATTGTACCGCGCAACCCGCTGCGCATCGAGATCCGTCTGGATATCGCCTTCTATGACCGCGAGCGTGATCCTCCCGTCGAGGCTCTCGATGGTGCGCTCGAGAATGCTCGTCTTCCCCGAACCGGGGGAGCTCACGATGTTGAAGACCAGCAACCGGTGTTGCTGAAAGAGCACCCTGTTCTGCTGGGCGATCTGATCGTTCTTTTCGAGGACTTTCCGCTCGATGGTGATGATGCTCATGTCTCTTTCCGTTCGTTATCGGCGACTTCGATCTCGCTCACCTGCAGCTCTCTCCCGGAGATGATGGTGAGCTGCGTACTCCCGCACGCCTGACAGATGAATGCGTTGTTCGACACGGGGGAGACCGTGGCGCACTGCTCACACCGGGCTGTGAGGCCGATGCGTTCGACCTCCAGGACGGCTCCCTCGAACCGGGTTCCGGCTGTCACCGCAGAAAAGCAGAACTCGAGTGACTCAACGACGACTCCCGAGAGTTCGCCCACCTTCAGCGTGATGGATTTCACGCTTCCCTGATAATCATCCGGGACATGCTCTGCCACGATCTCCATGATGCTCTGGGCGATGGAGAGCTCATGCATGGCGGCAGCTCACCACGCCGGTACTGTTCCCGAACACGGGGTGGTCAATCCGGCCTCCCGGGCAGGTGTTCCGGGTCTCCCTGGAACTCCAATGAGTAGATGTAGACAAACGCATTGCCAATCCTGTCTTCGTCGTAGAAGAGGTGTGTCGCGGAGGTAAGCCACTGGTATCCCACGGGGCTGGTCTGGACTCCCTCGCCGTAGTTCATCTCTAGGAGATCAAACACTCTTTGTGAGACCGCCCGGCCAGCGACCAGCATGGCGATCCCGCAGAACCGCTCGCCCACGAACTCGAACCGGCAGTTCTCGAGCGGAACGTCCCCAATGCCCCGGATGTTCGTCTCAAACTGTTGATACTCTCCGCGCCTGTGGACGAGACGGAGTTCGAATGCGTCCTCCATTGCCTGCACAGGGCTCCCCCACCGGTACTCCCTGAAGCCGTCCTTCACCTGAGCAGACATCTCGGGGGGCAGGCAGGAATTCGCTGCCCATACCGCCCCGGCCAGGAGAGGCGCAAGGAGCTTCATGATCGGCCTCGGGTCTCAGATGTGGACATGCTCCCCTCTCTTCCCCGCGGGTGTTGCGAATCCCCGGTGAAGTCCATACCGGAGTGCAAGCGTGGTGGCCTCTTCATACTCCTCGGCACTGACCCTCCGGTTGAGTTCGGGGAATCGCGACGCGTGGTACGCTGGATGATACTGATCCATGACGTTGACGTACGAGTCCCGGGAGATCTCGCGTGCAATGAACTTCAGAACCTCTTCGGAGCCGGCCACTCCGCCGGGCAGGACGAGGTGCCGGATGAGAAGGCCCCTCCGTGCGAGGCCCTCTCCGTCCAGGTGAAGGTCCCCGACCTGCCGGTGCATCTCCCTGAGGGCCGCCTGCGCCACATCCCAGTAGTCTCTGACACCGGAATACTTCCTGGAGTGTGCATTGCTGGCATACTTCATGTCGGGCATGTAGATGTCTATGATCCCGTCCAGATGCCTGAGAGTCTCGAGTGATTCATATCCTGCACAGTTGTAGACGAGGGGGAGAGAGAGGCCACCCCGGACAGCTATGGTCAGTGCCCAGACGATCTGGGGAACAACGTGCGTCGGCGTCACGAAGTTGATGTTGTGACAACCTCTCCGTTCGAGCCAGAGCATGATCTCTGCCAGTTCCGCCGGGGCTGTCGGTCTCCCCCCCGGGTGCTGGCTGATATCGAAGTTCTGGCAGTACTGGCATTTCAGACAGCAGGAGGAGAGGAAGATCGTCCCGGAACCGTACCGCCCCACCAGCGGCGGTTCTTCCCCGAAGTGTGGACCTGCGCTCGAGACCATCAGGACGTCGGTTGAGCGACAGACGCCGTATCTCCCCTCGAGGCGGTTTGCCCCGCATCCTCGCGGGCAGACGGAGCATGATCTGAGCATCTCGTGCAGCAGCGCGGATCGGTGCTTCAGGTCAGCGAGCGTCAGCCGCTCACGATATGCGGGTGTCGTCCCCACCGGTCTCTCGCTCCGCTATGGTGTCCAGGACCTGATGGACGGTCTGTACGATCTTTGGAAGTGCCGCCTCGACCCCGGGAGAGAGATCCATCCTCATCGGCTGTATGTCATCGACGGAAACGGCGACGAGGAACAGCCGGGGAAGAGGACCGATCAGCATGGCTGATTCCAGGAGGTCCCGCAGTCCGATGTCGTGGGCGCTGAGCGTCCTGGGGAAGTCACTGGCAAAACGCGGTTCGGTGAGGCGGACAGATCCCGCTTCGGTGCCGTCCATGGTTCCGTCAATGAGAACAATGTACTCGTACTCCTGGAAGAGGGAGAGCAGGTGAAACCCGCCGGTACCACCATCGAGCAGGTGCACATTCGGAGGGAGCGTATTCTTGGCCAGCTCCTCGACTGACCGTACGCCTATCCCCTCGTCTCCCATGAGGAGATTCCCGATGCCCAGAATGAGTATGGAGGGGGGTGCGGTCAAGGCGGTTCGTGAAGGAACATCATTCACTGACTCCACTCAATATACATCCGTGCGGGGCGAGTTTCAACCGGAACAAAAAAGGCAATCCCGCAGACACGGGATTGCCTCTCTGCCCGGGCATTGTTGAACGAGACGGTCTCTACCCCTTTTCGTGTTCCTTTTCGATGAACTTCCATCCCCCCACCATCGAGGATGTCACACCCCGCCCTTCGACATAGTCGTGGTAGAACACCAGATAGACGTGGAGCATGGAGAACACGACGAAGAACCACATCATGGCATGGTGCCACTGGCGCACCGCGAAATCTCCTCCCATGACCGGGACGATCCAGCTGAAGAGGTTGGCCAGCCAGGCGTCGCTCATGGCAGCGTACATACCGAATCCGGTGATGGCCTGAAACAGGAAGGCGAGGAACGTCAAGAAGTAGGTGAACGCGGCGAGGCTGTTGTGCCCGATCGATCTCAGCGGCTTGTCCCGCGTCTGGAGAATGTCAACCCGCAGCACATCAACGGCTTCCTTCAGCTGCCATTTCCGGTGCATGATGAAATTCGTCCACCAGGCGTACCTGTTTCCGACAAATCCCCAGTAGAGACGGAAGAGGAAATTGAAGAAGAAGACGTATGCGGCGACGAAATGAATGAATCGTATGGTCCCAAACCAGTAGCTGAACGATGCTTCGATCCCCCGCTGGATGGCGAAGGGGCTCCCGATGAGGTAACCGGTGATCGCCAGCGTGGCAACGCAGAGCGCGTTGATCCAGTGGTATACCCGTACCGGGATCTCCCAGACATAGATACGGATGGATTGATTATTCATCGAGACCTCCTGATCCCGGCGGCCGCTCGGGTGGAGGGCAGAGCCGCCGCCGGGCTGAGTGTGATTCCTAGAACGTATTGATCTGGTGGATGTACTTCCCCTTTTCATCATAGAGGTGGACGGCGCAGGCAATGCACGGATCAAACGAATGGATGGTCCGCAGCAGCTCGAGGGGCTGGTCGGGATCGCTCACCGGAGTTCCGATGAGGGCCGCCTCGTAGGCTGATCTCTGTCCTTGCGTGTCCCTTGGGGATGCGTTCCAGGTGCTCGGGACAACGAGCTGGTAGTTCTCGATCTTTCCGTCGTTGATGACGATCCAGTGTGCCAGCGCTCCTCGCGGGGCCTCGCTGAGACCGACCCCCTTCGCCTCACGTGGCCATGTGCTGGGTTCCCACTTGCTGTTGTCGAACATCCGCGAGTCTCCGTTCTTGATGTTCGCAAGAAGCTGGTGGTAGAACTCCAGGGCCCACGTTGCGATGAGCTGTGTCTCCAGGCCACGTGCGGCCGTTCTTCCGAGTGTCGAGAAGAGAGCGGTCACGGGCACGTTCAGGTGGCTCAGGGCGCTGTTGACGGCTTCCTGGACCTCTTCGCGTCCTGAGGCGTAGGCCACCAGCATCCTCGCCAGAGGTCCCACCTCCATGGGATGGCCCTTCCACCGGGGGGTCTTGAGCCAGCTGTATTTCTGGTCGACGTTCAGGTGTTCATAGGGGGGTTTTGGCCCGGTGTACCGGAGCTGTGTCTCCCCGTCCCACGGGTGCTTGCCGGAATCATCCCCCGTGCTGTATTCATACCAGGAATGGGCGATGTACTCCTGGATCTCCTCGGTATCCTTTCCGTTGACCTCATGGACTGTGCTGAGATCACGGTTGAGGATGGCGCCGCGGGGGAACTTGTACTGCGCGACATCCCGGTACCCGTGGACGGGGAGATCACCGTAGGCGAGGTAGTTCGGGAGCCCGCTCCCGACAGCTCCCCAGTCTTTGTAGAAGGAGGCAACTGCAAGGAGGTCCGGGATGTAGACTTTCTCGACGAATTCCTTCGCTTCCTCCAGGAGCCTGCCAACGTATGCCAGACGCTCGGCGTTCAAGGCGTTGGAATCATCGATGTTGACCGCACACGGAGCGCCGCCCACCAGATAGTTCGGGTGGGGGTTCTTCCCGCCGAAGATCGTGTGGATCTTGACAATCTCCTTCTGCCATTCAAGCGCCTCCAGATAGTGCGCTGTGCCCAGCAGATTGACCTCCGCCGGGAGTTTGAAGGCCGGGTGACCCCAGTATCCGTTTGCGAATATCCCGAGCTGTCCGCTCTGGACAAAGGCAGCCAGCCGCTTCTGCACATCGGCAAAGTATTTCGGAGAGCTCTTCGGCCAGCTGGAGATGCTCTGGGCAATCTCGCACGTTTTCTTCGGGTCAGCTTTCAGCGCGCTCACCACGTCCACCCAGTCGAGCGCGTGCAGATGGTAGAAGTGGACGACGTGGTCCTGCATGTACTGCGCGCAGAACATGAGGTTCCGCACCAGCTCTGCGTTCGGCGGAATAGTAATGTCCAGCGCGTCTTCGACGGCCCGCACCGAGGCCAGGGCGTGCACCGTCGTGCAGACACCGCAGGCCCGCTCGGTGAATGCCCATGCATCCCTGGGGTCCCGCCCTTTGAGAATAATCTCGAATCCGCGGACCATCGTGCCGGAACTGTACGCGTCAACGATCTTTCCGTTCTTCACCTCTGCCTCAATGCGAAGGTGTCCTTCGATACGTGTGATCGGATCGACGACTATGCGACTGGGCATCACGCACCTCCTTTGTCTTCAGCACCGGGTGCTTCGCTCTGTTTCATACTCTCTTTGATGAGCTTCCGCTTCCGGATGTTGGTGGAAATCGCGTGAGCTGCCATACCGGCTGCGGTGACCGCGCCAACGGTCAGTCCAATGGTATCCGCTGTCGATTCAATGCCAAATCCCGGGAAGGAGGCGAGGTGCCGGTAGAAGGGGCCGTTGTCCCAGAAGTCCTTCTCGGTGCAGCCAATACAGTTGTGGCCGGCCTGTATCGGGAAGCTGACGCCGTTGTTCCACCGCATGACGCCGCAGGCGTTGTATGTCACAGGACCGCGGCAACCCATCTTGTAGAGACAGTATCCCCGTTTGGCGTTCTCGTCGTCGAAGGATTCCACGAAGAGTCCGGCATCATAGTTGGGCCTGCGGTAGCAGGTGTCGTGGATGCGCCGTGAGTAGAATGCCTTCGGCCTGCCGAGGCCGTCGAGCTGGGGGATCCGATCGAAGGCGAGGAGGTGGACGATCGTCCCTGCCATCACCTCGCCGATCGGCGGACACCCCGGGACGTTGATGATGGGGATGCCGGAGAGGATCTTGTGCACCGGCGTTGCCCCCGTCGGGTTGGGCTGTGCGGCCTGAATGCAGCCGTTGGAGGCGCAACTTCCCCAGGCCACGATGGCTTTCGCCCCTGCAGCCGCTTCCTTGAGGATGTCGAGAGCTGTGCGACCCCCGATGCAGCAATAGACGCCGTCCTCTTCCAGCGGAACCGAACCTTCCACGAGCATCAAATACTCGCCCTTGGACTTCTCCATGGTTGCGTGCAGCGCCGCCTCTGCCTGATGGCCTGCGGCGGCCTGGAGAGTCTCCGTATAGTCGAGGGAGATCTTGTCCAGGATGACGTCAGCCACCATCGGGTGTGAAGAGCGGATGAATGACTCGCTGCAACAGGTACACTCCTGAAAATGGAACCAGATGACAGGGAGTCGGGGCTTGGTTTCCATGGCTCGTACCACTCTCCCCACCCCGCTTGCCTCGATGCCGGCCGCCGCGGCGAGCCAACTGCAGAGGCGTAGGAAATCCCGCCTCGAGTATCCCCGGAGCTGTGCGTGCTCCCAGATCGTGAGCGGTTTTTCAATCATGTGGCCCTCCTTGATGGAAGTCTGGTGAATGATGCTCCACGCAAGTTGATGATTCTCTCTATCGACGGTGCTCGTTCCAAGAACCGGAGGGAAATCTGTACGGACCCCACTGCAGTCTCTGGTTTCTCCATTCAAAACGCATGCCATCGCTGAACTGGAGAATACGAGCGGCATCGGTGACGGACCTGCTGCCCGCTTGCGGGATTCCACCGCCAAGTTGTGGAATCTCGCCATCGCCCTCCGGAGTCACTCTGAGGAGATGCGCCAGGATCTCCTCAGGGGCCGGACTCCTCGGGGCCGAGGTTGGTGACCCGCTGGACAGTGATTGTGTCTGCATCAATGACGACGGAATCGCCGAGATGGAGGTCATCGAGCTGTTCTGCGTTGATGACGATGTAACATCTCCTCAGCTGGATCTTTGCCTGTAGATCGTCGCCGTGCTCTACCAGTTCAACGACCTCACCGTACAGTTGCAGATGGTCTAAAGTCGGGCGTCCGCTCATTGAGGGTACCTTCGGAAAGGAGCTCGCAGGAGGAGATTCGCAAGCTCTATGCCACAAGGAAGCGGTGGATTCTGCCTGTTTCCGGGGGAGGAGGTTGGGTTTCCGTGGAAAGGCGCGGGTTGCTGGCGGATTTCTGCCACTGCTCAGGAGCTGGAATTCCCGAGCTTGTGCTTCTTGAGCTTGTCCCGGAGCGTGGAGAGGTTGAGGCCGAGGATCTTTGCCGCTCTGGTCCTGTTTCCTCCGCACTGTTGCAGTGCATGTTCGAGGAGACTGGTCTCCAGGCATGCCATGACCTGCTCAAAACTCATCTGCTCGTCAGTGAAGCAGCGGAGACAGGCCTTTGTCATTAGCTCGAGAGGTTGGTCGTCGCGGATCTCCGCGGGAAGGTCTTTGACGGTGATCTCCCCGTCCGCGAAGAGGGCCACCCGTTGAACCACATTGCGAAGCTCCCGCACGTTGCCGGGCCAGGGGTAGCGAGTGAGAAGCTGCCTGGCTTCGACGCTCACCTGGACGGCACGGTCGGGCACGTAGCGGCGGAGGAAGTGGTCGATGATAGCCGGGATGTCTTCTGTTCTCTCACGCAGGGGAGGAATGGCTATCGGGACGACATTGATGCGGTAGTAGAGGTCGGACCGGAACAGGCCCCGTTCCACCATCTCTTTGAGGTCAATCTTCGTCGCCGTGATGAGCCGGACGTCCACCGTGATCGGTGTCGCCCCGCCCACGCGCATCAGCTCGCCCGACTCGAGCACGCGGAGGAGCTTTGTCTGGAGGTTGAGGGGGAAGTCGTCGATATCATCCAGGAAGATACTACCTGAATGGGCGATCTCAAAGAGGCCTTTCTTTTCGCTGGCGGCGCTGGTAAATGCCCCCTTTTCGTGCCCGAACAATTCGCTCTCAAGCAATTCGGGAGGGAGGGCGGAGAGCCCCACTTTGACAAATGGCCTCTGCGCTCGCGGACTCGTTCTGTGGATATACTCGGCGAAGAGCTCTTTCCCGACGCCTGTTTCACCGATGAGGAGGACGGAAATATCGGATCTGGCAATCGTGTCGACGCGCGTCAGAACATCCCGCGTCGAGGGGCTCTGCGCAATGAGGGTGAGTGAGGAGAGACTATGCATACAAAGAACTCGTCTGAACCTGAGGTTGGTTCGGAGAGCATTGTACGCAATCGCGGGGATCATGTCAACAGGTCCCCTCAGAAGAGAACGGGCCTGTTCTCTTCTGAGGGGCGCCTCCCCGTCTGAAAGAGGAGATGTCCGGCTTCTCCCTTTGCCGCGTGCGGCCCTCTGAAGAAGCCGGTCATCCGTGTCTTAACGAGGCGGATTTCGAGTGGTACGTGCCCGTCCCCGGCATCTGTCGCACATGGACAGAAGGGGCCGCAGGAGCGGAACCTCGTCTCGATCTTCGTCAGCATCCGGCAGGAGTTTTTCCCCTCTCCGGTCATTCCCCGTGCGACCCTCTTGGCGGAGGTTGATCGTTCAGAGGATCGCACTGCCAGAGCGCCGGGGAAGGGATCTCGAAGCGGAGACCTCTTGCCGTCGCTTCGGCTCGACCGTCCCTAGGCACCTCCTCCTGCGGCTTGTTTCCAATCGGTAATGCCTTGCCTGACGTCATCGGCAGACTTCTGCAGCATCGCCTTCTCTTCGTCGTTGAGCTCGACTTCAACAATCCGCTCGATCCCCTTACGCCCGATGATCACCGGCACGCCGGCGAAGACATCCTTCTGTCCGAACTCGCCTTCCAGGTATGCTGATGCTGGAACGAGGCGTTTCTTATCGAAGACAATGGACTCCACCATAATCGCAGCAGATGCTGCAGGGGCGTAGTACGCGCTTCCGGTCTTGAGGAGGCCGACAATCTCGGTGCCCCCCTTGCGCGTGCGGGTGACGAGCTGGTCAATGGTCTCAGCCGGGAGCAGCTGGGTAATGGGTATGCCGGAGACGGTCGTGTATCGGGGAAGCGGAACCATGGTGTCGCCGTGCCCGCCGAGGACCATTGCCTGCGTATCCTCCACCGATACGTTGAGTGCATCGGCGACGAAGTACCGGAACCGGGTGGAGTCCAGGACACCCGCCATGCCAAAGACCCGGTGCTTTGGGAAGCCGCTGGTCTTCCAGGCGACGTAGGTCATGACGTCGAGGGGATTCGTTACGACGACAATGATGGCCTTTGGCGCTCTCTTCTTCACCTCACCTGCTGCTGTGGCGGCTATTCCCGCGTTCTTCGTGAGCAGGTCCATCCGCGTCATGCCGGGCTTTCGCGGCAATCCTGCGGTAATGACGACAATATCGGATTCGGCGATGTCTTCGTACTTACCTGTTCCGCGGACTCCGCTCTCGAAGCGTGCCACGGGGCCGGCCTCGGCCATATCCAGGGCTTTTCCTTCTGGCATTCCCTCCACGATGTCCAGGAGGACGATTTCGCCAAGGCGTTGCTGCGCCAGCATCAATGCTGTTGTGGCGCCGACGTTTCCGGCGCCGATGACAGATATCTTCATGGGAATACCTCCGTATTCTGGTAGTGTATCGCCTTTTCACCCGGTCCGATCGTTCCCGGGTTCGCGGGTGCTGGCTGGCCGGCCC
>Ga0209536_100000703_pt1 | contig 55011 bp, 53 predicted proteins | sample DeeMarSeWOR28_12_FD_187461 | JGI IMG/M metagenome (GOLD analysis project Ga0209536, IMG submission 187461) | Marine sediment microbial communities from White Oak River estuary, North Carolina - WOR-2-8_12 (SPAdes) (version 2) | ecosystem: Environmental > Aquatic > Marine > Intertidal zone >... | reverse complement strand
CGTTTGTTCCCTTTGCGCAGGATTAAGATAAATTCGTGTTCTAAAGTCACATAAGCACCTGCGGGTAGCATTCCTGAACCCATAAACTTGTTCGGGGCGTTTGTCTGCTTTCTCCATAATATTTCAGGCAGAGAACTGAACCCTAACTTGAGGCAATATTGGAGTATTCGCGAATGATTAGAATAGAGTCTAAACTCGTCTCCAATCTTTCTTGTTGCATCTCCAATGTTAATACAGGCAATCCCGCCATCTTTTAAAACTCGGTAAACTTCCTTCCAGACTTTGTCCAATTCCTTATTCATCAGTTCAAAAGCGGTTTTTCCATCCTTATTTTCCAAGGCGTTTTCGATTGCTGGGTTCTGTTTTGAGAAATTTCTATCCCACATTTCAATCATGGGGTAAGGGGGAGAAGTGATCATTAAATCTATGGAATTGCCTGATATATCCTTCATATTTCGCATTAAATTCAACTTCATCGATAGCTGCAGGCATAAAATCATGATCATCCGGTTTATATAATAGGTCTTTTAAATGGACCTCAGGTCTTTTTAAAAGATTAAACAGAGTGGCGGGCTGCTTTATATTGGTGCTTTTCCCAGCATACTTTTTATTGAATTCTGCCGGCTTTATCTTCCGTTCTTGGACAATCTTTTCCAGTTCCGCTATATGCTGCCTTTTTTGTAATATTTTATCATATACAGGGGATTCGAGTAAATCTAACTGTTTACCCCGATCTGCCAGCCTGAGATCGGCATTATCCTGCCTTAACTGCAAACGGAATTCTGCCCGTGACGTAAACATCCGGTAAGGTTCGAGCGTGCTTTTGTTGATCAGGTCATCGATCATTACTCCAATATAGGCCTCCGAACGGTCCAGGTGGAAAGGCGGATCATTTCTGAGTTTTAATGCCGCATTTATTCCCGCGACAAGCCCCTGTGCGGCGGCTTCTTCATAGCCGGATGTTCCGCATATCTGCCCGGCAAGATAAAGGTTCTGAATCCGTTTTGTTTCAAGCGTAAAGTGCAGCTGATGGGGAGGGAAAAAATCATACTCGACCGCATATCCCAGACGAACTATTTCGGCTTTTTCAAGTCCTCTAACTGTATGGATCGCCTTAATCTGAACGCGTTCGGGCAGACTTGTGGAAAATCCATTCAGATAGATTTCCGGATCACTATATCCTTCTGGCTCGAGAAACAGCTGATGCCTGGGTTTATCAGAAAAACGGTGAATTTTGTCTTCGATCGATGGGCAGTACCGGGGTCCTGTGGCACGAATGCGTCCGGTAAACAATGGGGATTCATTAAATCCTTCCTGCAGCGCATGATGGGTTTTAGAATTTGTATAAGCGATATGACAATTCACCTGGTGGCGCTTTATTTCACCGGTGGCGAAAGAGAAAGGTTTGGGTGGTATATCCGGCTCCTGTGTTTCAAATTGGTTGAAATCAATACTGTCCCGATGCAGTCTGGGCGGGGTTCCGGTTTTTAGCCTGCCCGATTTAAATCCATTTTCTATGAGGGCTTCCGTGATACCGGTGGCCGGCTTCTCGCCCGCTCTGCCTGACCGCATCTGACTCAGACCGATATGGATCACTCCATTTAAAAACGTGCCGGTGGTAATGATTACTACAGATGACACTATTTCCCGGCCATCATCCAGACGCACACCGCAAATACGATCGCGTGTATAAACAAGCCCATTTACCTGCCCCCTTATGATTTTCAGGTTTACCAGATGAGAAAGTCGTTCACGGGCAACCCGGGCATACAATTTACGATCAGCTTGCGCGCGCGGCGACCATACGGCAGGACCTTTTGACTTATTAAGCATCTTAAAATGAATACCGGCGATATCAATAATGCGTCCCATCTCGCCACCCAGTGCATCTATTTCACGTACCAGTTGTCCCTTGGCCAGCCCGCCAATCGCCGGATTGCAGGACATCAGACCAATTTTTTCCGGATCCATGGTAATTAAGGCTGTGCGCTGGCCCATTCTGGTGGATGCCGATGCGGCCTCTATGCCGGCATGCCCGCCGCCAACAACAACAATGTCAAAATCAACCAAAGACATAGCATGTTCCACGTGAAACATTATTTCCCAATACAAAATCCTGAAAATATACGATTCAATATGTCATCTGCAACTGTTTCGCCGGTAATCTCCCCCAAATGATCAAGGGCCGCCCGGAGATCGATGGCAATACATTCAAATCCGGTATTGTTTTCGACCATTTTCTTGGCGCGGTATAAATTTTCTTTGACCCGGCTTAATATATCACGGTGTCGCAAACTCGTAATTACTGTTTCATCCTTAAATGTTTCAAATCCACTTGCAATAATATCCATAATTTGTTTTTTCAGTTGTGTCAAGCCGGTTTTGTTCCGGGCCGAAATTTCAGCCACGGGAAAGCCAAGGCTAGTTATGAATGACAATGTATGTTTATTCGTTGCTATATCTATTTTATTTCCGACAACAATTATATTTTGTTTGATACCGTTAAGCGTGTTTTGAATATACTGTTTTTCCCGTGCTGAGAAAGTTGCGGTAAGATCAACCACGTACAGGACGAGATCTGATTCTGATACCTGTGCATGGGCGCGATTTATCCCCTCTAATTCAAGGCGATTCCGGGTATCTCTCAAGCCGGCGGTGTCAACCAGCTTGATCCATGTGTTGTCAATCAGAATATTTTCATGAATTGTATCCCGGGTTGTGCCCGGTCTTTCGCTGGTAATAGCACGCTCCTCACCTAAAAAGCTGTTGAGCAAAGTTGATTTACCCGCATTTGGCGGTCCGATAAGTGCTATTTTTAGTGAGCCATCAAACAGCTTGGCGTAATTATAACTTTCAATCAAATGGTTCGTTTCGGATATTAAATCCTGAAAATCCTCCACTAATTTTTCTGGTGCCGCGATTTCAATGTTCTCTTCTGAAAAATCAAGATCGATTTCCATCAATGAAACCAGGTCGACAATTGTCATGCGCAACCGGTTTATTTTATCCGACAACCCTCCCTGCAATTGATTTATCGCCTGGGATAGTCCGGACGCTGACTTTGCCGAAATGAGACTGGCAACTGCTTCCGCTTGTGCTAAATCTATTTTACCATTTATAAAAGCACGTAAGGTAAATTCACCCGGTTTTGCGTGTGATGCCCCCGATCTGATCATCCTACTTATAATCCGGTCAATAATAATCGGATTCGCATGACATGATATTTCCACCACATTCTCGCCTGTATAGGAATTCGGTTCCTGGAAAATGGACACCAACACTTCATCGATTACTATCCGATCATCAACGATAGATCCATAATGAATTGTATTGGGTTTTGCCCGGGTAATATCCGTCCCGACAAAATTTTGGTTTACAATATGCCGCGCCTCTTTTCCGCTCAGCCTGACAACCGCAATACTGCCTGTACCCAATGCGGTTGCCAGCGCAATAATTGTTTGTCCAAAATCTGTAAGTTTAGTCATAAAAAAAAGCCCCCGGCGGGGGCTTAAATTTTTTACTTTTTCTTTTTCGGTTTGCCGCCGCCGGCTGGCACTGCTTCCAAGGCACCCTTATTGTCGGTTACCTTCTGCTGAATGATGGTTAATACATTAAAAAGTGTATAGTAGAGATTTAAACCGGACGGAAACTGGTTAAAAAGTAACAGCATAAAAATTGGCATGATATATACCATTGCTTTTTGCTTGGGATCCTGCATAGTCATTTTTGATTGCAGAATCATAGAACCTGCCATCAAAATCGGCAACAGATTGAACTGATCACCATATAATGGCAGGCTGAAAGGCAGTGTGAACAACGTATCCGGTCGTGAGAGATCATTGATCCACCCTGGAATAAAGGATGCTCCGCGCAGCTGTATGGTCGATCTGAATACAATAAACAATGCGCCTAACAAGGGTAATTGAAGTAACATCGGTAAGCATCCACCGAGTGGATTGATACCATGCTCCTTGTATAATTTCATCGTCTCCTTATTGAGTCTCTGCGGATCACTTTTGTATTTTTCACGCAACTCGGCCAACAGCGGTTGCACCCTGCTCATTTCCTTCATTGATTTATAACTTTTTTTCGTCAGTGGATATACCACAATTTTTACCAATATTGAAAAAACAATGATTACCACACCATAATTTGGTATAAACATATAGAAAAATTTAAGCAGTGATAATATCGGCAAACTGATTGACCGAAAGGCTTTTTCATACCAGCCGTGGCGCATTATTATATCATCAATACCCGATTCATACGATTTTAAAACCGCGTGATCGAGAGGACCCATATAGATTTGGTAACGGTCCATTCCAGAATTGTTATAATTTACATTTATCCTGGGATCGTATTTTTTTATAACCGCTTCTCCGGATTTGATTCCTTCTCCTGAAAATGTAATTCCCGTGGTGTTAACATCTTTTGGTATGATTGCTGACAAAAAATATTTTGTTCTGACACCAATCCAATCTGTTTTCCCATTGTACGTTTTATCTTCAACCGGATCTTCAGAATCGATACTAAATGTTTCAATTTCACCACCCATGCTGGCATATGCGTCGCTGTAAGAATAATCATCAACTATATTCTGCTCATTTGAGGGCAGGCCATTTTCCCATCCAATTTCATAATCATTATTGAGAATCAATTGCTGGCTGTTTTCGATGGTAATGTCAACATCAATATGATAACGATCACCAAACAAGGTAACTTTTTTTACTATTTTTGAATCTTTAATATTAAGATCATAGGATAGCGTGATTTTGTCATTTTCCTGCAAATTTATAGTTTGCTTCTTTACGTCCTTTAGCTCGAATATATAATCATTCAGATCCAGATAAATGCCATCAACAGTAATGAAGCGGATAGTGGGGCCATTTTGCATTTGTTCGTTTACAATTTGAACGAAACCATTTTCCCCCTTCTTATACTTTTTTAAATGCCATGATACTATTTTACCCCCACCACGATTTGAAATAATCGCTGAGATATATGGTGTCTCAACAAATATATTTTCTTCTGATATTTTCTGTTGGACAATTAATTTCTGCTCGTCCGCTGCCGTTACTGCTTCAGGCTTTCTATCAGAACTAATTACACTGTCAAGCGGGGCAGGCTCAATTATATCTGCTTGATTTTTTTCTTCTGAAAATGTTGTGTCAGGTTTATAACTCTGCTCTGGTTGATCATTGATCCACTGATAGTATGACGGTAAAAGTAAAATGATTACCGTAATAATACCTATAGCTAAAAAAGATTTTTTATCCATAACTCCTTCATAATACTTTAGTTAACAGGATCATAGCCACCGGTATGGAACGGGTGACATTTGCCGATTCTGACAATAGACAGCCAAAATCCTTTAACAAAACCGTATTTTTCAATTGCCTGGTAGCTGTATTCAGAACAGGTTGGATGAAATCGGCAATGTGGGGGAAACATAGGCGAGACAACTTTTTGATATAGTTTTATCAGGTGCAGAAAGAATATTTTCATTTTAAAATAAAAATGTTACTGAATTCTTCAGATAACTGCTGATAATTTATTTCACCTTTATAATTGAATAAAAAAACGACTTCATTATACTTATTCAAAATATGCAAATTTTTTTTTATACATTCACGCACTATTCTTTTTCGATAGTTTCGTTGTACGGCGTTGCCAACATACTTTTTTATTAAGACGGCTATTTTTTTTCCATCATGATGACCATTGTAGAAATAAAAATTACCATAACGACCTTTTATTTTATGGCCATGCCGCAATATATGCCTTATTTCATTTCTCTTTTTTATAATCTGTACGTTATGCCGAACGAACGAACTCATCACTTATAGTCAGTTTCTTTCGCCCTTTTGTTCTTCTCCTGCTCAAAACATTTCTTCCATTTTTTGTGCGCATACGTTCACGAAAGCCATGTTTATTTTTTCGTTTTCGATTACTCGGTTGAAATGTTCTTTTCATATGCACTCCATTAAATCACAATAATTATAAAAATTAAAGACTTATATATTAATATTTACCATTTCAAGATGCAAATTAGTAACCGTTTTTAATCTAGTATTCATGATTGTTAATAAATACTTTATTTTATATTAGTATCTCTTTGTAAAAAAAAATTCTATATATATTTTTTTTTATTACCACAATATATTCACAATTTTTTCAGAGTTATTAGTTTTTATAACTATGTATATATACAAATAATAGTATAGTTTAGATAACTTATTAACTTATTCACAATAATATCTATAATAACTACTACAAGTATATTATATTTCAATTATTTATGTACGATAAATACATCTTGAACTAATTTCATTTATTGAGTAACTTGAGTTTTTAATAACTGCTTGGAGGTATGATGAATATCGTTATAAGTCGTGATAATTTGTTCAAAGCTTTACAAAAAGTTATCACGGTCATTCCGAATAAAACGACGATTGAAATACTCTATAATGTATTACTAAAAACGGAAGAGAAAAAATTAAAGATAGTAGCGACGGATCTTGAAATAACACAGATTGCATGGTGTGAATGTGAAATTTCAGAAGAAGGTTCGGTCGTCTTGCCGGGTAAATTGCTGGCAGATATTTTACGCGAAATGCCTAATACGGATTTATCGCTCAAATCAAATAATAATTCCAAAATAAATCTGGACTCGTCGTTCGGTCAGTATAAGATAGCTGGTCAAAATATCAATGATTTTCCCAGCATTCCCACACTTGAAATAGAAGAAAAAGTTGAAATACAAAATAAGTATTTTAAAAGAATGATAGAAAAAACCATATTTGCATGCTCAAATGATAATTTGCGTCCTGCCCTTACAGGTGTATTTTGCCAGATTTTATCTGATCAAATAAGAATGGTTGCAACTGATGGGCATCGTTTGGTAAAAATAACGAATAAAGACTTTTCGTCTCCAAGTATGCAAAGGGAACTGGTTATACCAACCCGTGCATTAAATCTTGTTGCTAGAAATCTTGAAGATAAAGGAAAACAGGAAATAGTTTTCGGAAAAAATCATATACTTTTTAAATTCAAGGACACACTCATATATTCGCGTATTATAAGCGAACCATATCCCGATTATGAACGGGTAATTCCTGAAAATAATACCAAAGATTTAATTATACAAAGGGAAGAATTTATTGCTTCAATTAAGCGTGTTTCTCTTTTTTCAAATCCACTAAGTTATCAGGTAAAACTTAATTTTAACGATAATAAGATGAACATTTTTGCGCAGGACATTGATTTTGGCGGAGAAGCACATGAAACGATCAGTTGTCAATATACTGCCCCAGAATTAGATATTGCTTATAACGCAAATTACTTATTGGAAATTTTAAGACATCTTGATACGGGCAGTATACGATTTTTATTTGAAACACCTGATGGACCAGGACTTGTCTTTCCCGATGTTCAAAAGGATAATGAAGAATTACTCATGCTTGTAATGCCGGTGAGATTAAGTAGCTGAAAAATGATCTTGCGGGAACTGAAACTGGAAAATTTCCGTATGTTTTCGCAGGCCACAATTAATTTTTCCGACAGCATAAACATCATTACCGGGATGAATGGTCAGGGAAAAACAAGTATACTTGAATCATTATACTATTCTGCTCTTACAAGAAGTTTCCGTACCAATAATGATCAACAAACAATCCAATATGATAAAGAATATTTCAATATATGTACATTGTATAAAAAGGATACAGGTGACACATCAACTGTAAGGGTATTCTACGCTCCGGATAAAGGCAAACATATATTTTTTGATGAAAAACAAATAACCAGATACAGTGAATATATAGGTACTGTTCCATGTGTACTGCTGACATTGAACGATCTCAAATTGACTTTGGGAAGTCCAGTAGAAAGAAGACGATTTATAGATATTCTTCTCTCTCAGATAAGTCCTGTATATCTTGATCATTTGAAAAAATATCGCCGCACGCTTATGCAGCGTAATGCCCTCCTGTCACAGATAGAAAAACGAAATCTAAGGAAAGAACTTGAAATATGGGATGATAAGCTGGTTGAACATGGAAGTGCCATTATTAAAAAACGTAAAGAACTTGCGGACTTTCTTAATGAAAATCTGCATCGCCAGTACAATAAATTTATTAAAGAGCCCGAAGTAATAAATGTACGATATATATGTAGAATTGATGTCAATGAGGAAAACATAATGAATCAATTCTATGATCAATTAAGAAATATAAGAGATTTAGAAAAATTTCGTGCTACTACGTTGATCGGTCCTCATCGGGATGATCTTGCCTTTTTTAAAGGCGGTAAATCTTTTAAAGACTATGGTTCACAGGGAGAAAATAAAACGCTTGTTATGGCACTCAAACTTTCAGAATGGGAATACCATACCATCTCTAGGGAAATAAAACCAATATTGTTGCTAGATGATATCTTCAGTGAATTGGATCACTATCGGATAAAGGCTCTGGTAAACGTATTAGATGGAATCGGTCAGTCTTTCATAACGACGACACAGGAGAACTTTCCAGGCAGGGGAAAAAAGTATATCGTAAAAAATGGGCAGGTTGGTTATGGCTGACACGGTAAAAGATGTTATCGGCCGGCTATTACGAGAGTTTGATCTTGAAAAAATAGTGTTGGAGAATCGTCTTAAGGATGAGTGGGAAAATCTTATGGGTCAGGCGTTGGCCAGACAATGCAGACCTTATCGGGTGGAAGAAACGACGTTATTTTTAGTGGTAAGGAATAAAGCATGGCGGGACGAACTTGCGAGTAATCATGATCAATTGGTAAATTTAGTGAAAAAAAATACAGGTTATTTCAAATTACAAAAGATCATTTTTTTAGATAAGGAATCATAAATGTCACCCAACGATAAATACACGGCACTAAATATTCAGGTACTTAAAGGCCTTGAGGCAGTAAGAAAACGGCCGTCAATGTATATTGGGGATACGACCGCAAGAGGATTGCACCATCTCGTATATGAAATAGTTGATAACAGCGTGGATGAAGCACTTGCAGGTTATGCGAGCTTTATAAAGGTTGTTATTGAAAAAGATGAAGTTATTACGGTAGAAGATAATGGCCGTGGTGTTCCTGTAGATTTGCATCCGATTGAAAAAAAACCGGCAGTCGAAGTAATAATGACAATGTTACACGCCGGTGGAAAGTTTGATAAAAATTCATATAAAGTTTCGGGAGGGTTACACGGGGTAGGTGCATCAGTGGTAAATGCATTATCCGAATGGTGTGTGATTGAAATTTACCGGGATGATAAAATCTATTTTCAGGAATATAAAAGGGGTGAGGTGGTTGCTCCATTAAAAATAACCGGAAAAGCAAAAAAAACAGGAACTAAAGTTCGCTTTTTAGCCGACAGTCAGATTTTTACCAAGGTTAAATATAGTTATGATACACTTGCCCAGAGATTGCGTGAACTGGCGTTTCTTAATAAAGGATTAAAAATCACTCTGAATGATGAGCGGGAAAATCAGCAAGATGAATTTCTTTATAAAGGCGGCCTGATTGAATTTGTTAATTATCTTGATGAAGCAAGAAATCCTATTCACAAAAAGCCGATATACATAGAGAAAATCGATATCGATACGCCGGTGGAAATCGCTTTGCAATATAATAACACTTTTACCGAAAATATTTTGACCTACTGTAATAATGTAAACACAATTGAAGGCGGTACACACCTTTCCGGATTTAAATCCGCCTTGACGAGAACACTAAATAATTATGCCTTAAGGAACAATCTTATCAAACCGAACGATAAGATTAATTTGCAGGGAGAAGACACACGTGAAGGATTGACTGCCATAATAAGTGTCAAAGTTCCTGAACCACAATTTGAAGGGCAAACTAAAACAAAGCTTGGAAATTCTGAGATAAAAGGAATTATAGAAACAGTTGTTAACGATAAGCTCTTTGAATTTCTTGAAGAAAATCCGTCTATCGCAAAGGCGATTATCGAGAAAACAAAAAGTGCCGCCCGTGCGCGTGAAGCAGCTCGTAAGGCCCGTGATCTGACCAGGAGAAAATCTGCACTCGAAAGCGGGAGCCTACCTGGCAAGCTTGCCGATTGCTCAATTGATGATCCCGAACATTGCGAAATATACCTGGTTGAGGGGGATTCCGCCGGCGGATCAGCAAAACAAGGAAGAGACCGCCGGTTTCAGGCCATATTGCCTTTAAAAGGTAAAATTCTGAATGTCGAGAAAGCCCGGTTCGATAAAATTTTGTCAAATGATGAAATAAAAACGATTGTCACAGCTCTTGGGACCGGTATTGGTGATGATGAATTCAATCTTGAAAAATTACGCTACGGAAAAATTATTATTATGACCGATGCGGATGTAGATGGATCGCATATACGGACACTTCTGTTAACATTCTTCTACCGTTATATGCGTGAACTATTCGATTATGGCAAAATATATATCGCTCAGCCACCGCTCTATAAGATCAAGCATAAATCAGCAGAATATTATGCGTATGATGAAGAGGATAAAACTAAAATATTAAGCCGTTTGAACGGGGCCGGCAATGTTGATTTACAGCGGTATAAAGGTTTGGGAGAAATGAATCCAGAGCAATTATGGTCGACGACTATGGATCCGGAAAAAAGAACCATATTACAGGTTTCGCTCGACAACGCTGCTGAAGCCGATCATATTTTTTCCACGTTGATGGGTGATGATGTGGAACCCAGGCGCCAGTTCATAGAAACCAATGCAAAATACGTAAAGAATTTGGATATTTAAGGTAGGATTTATCAATGGCAATCGGAGAGAAAATAGTACCAACACTTATCGAAGACGAGATGCGCAGCTCCTATCTCGATTATTCAATGTCTGTAATTGTAGCAAGAGCGCTTCCGGATGTGCGTGATGGACTTAAACCCGTTCACCGCAGGATATTGTTTGGCATGCGTGGATTAGGATTGAGCTACAATCGTCCGTATAAGAAAAGCGCTCGTATTGTTGGTGAAGTACTGGGAAAATATCATCCACATGGTGATTCCGCCGTCTATGATACTATGGTACGCATGATTCAGGATTTCTCATTACGATATCCTTTGCTTGACGGACAGGGGAATTTTGGTTCAATTGACGGTGATTCCCCGGCAGCCATGCGCTACACAGAAGCACGTATGGCACGTATTTCAGAAGAAATGTTACGGGATATAGATAAAAATACGGTGATTTTTTTACCGAATTTCGATGAAACACTTGAAGAGCCATCTGTTTTGCCAGCAACTGTTCCTAATCTGCTAATTAACGGATCATCTGGAATAGCCGTCGGAATGGCAACCAATATCCCCCCCCATAACCTGCGGGAAGTGGTTGATGGCGTGCATGCTTTAATCGATAATCCCGATATTGAAATAGCGGATCTATTAAAATATGTAAAGGGGCCGGACTTTCCCACAGCAGGAATTATTTTTGGGGCCGAAGGAATAAAAGATGCCTATCTGACCGGCCGGGGCAGGGTAGTAGTAAGAGCCCGGGCTAACATAGAGGTCAACCGCAATGGCAAAGAAAACATAATTATTACCGAAATACCATATCAGGTTAATAAAACCAATCTGATCGAAAAAATTGCTGATCTTGTCCAGACCAAAAAAATAGAAGGCATCTCGGATCTGAGAGATGAATCGGATCGTGACGGAATGCGGATAGTAATAGATTTGAAACGTGATGTTAATCCAAATTCCATACTGAATTCACTATTCAAGCACAGTCAAATGCAGACCACATTTGGAATTATTATGTTGGCATTAGTGGATGGACAGCCAAAAATCATCAATTTAAAAGAGATTTTACAGCATTTTATCGATCACAGACATAATATCGTCGTAAGACGTACCCGATTTGATCTGGAGGAAGCAGAGAAGCGTGCTCATATCCTTGAAGGTTTAAAAATTGCGATTGACAACATCGATGAAATAATCGAGCTGATTAAAAAATCGAAAGATCCGGAATTTGCGAAGGAAGGCCTGATGAAAAAGTTCAAATTATCAGAGATCCAGGCCAAGGCTATTCTGGACATGCGTTTGCAGAGACTTACCGGTTTGGAACGTCAAAAAATTGAAGATGAATATCGCGAAGTTTTACAGCTCATTGAAAAATTAAAGGGTATTCTTGATAACCGGGCACTTCGTATGCAAATCATAAAAGATGAATTAACCGAAGTAAAAGACCGGTATGGGGATGACCGACGAACAGAAATCATTCGTAATTATGAAGAATTGACCCTGGAGGATATGATTGCCGAAGAAGATATGGTCATCACCATTTCACACCGGGGATTCATAAAGAGGTTTCCGGTAAGCGGTTATCGAAGGCAGAACCGTGGTGGACGTGGATCTACCGGCGCCACAACACGCGAAGAAGATTTTATCGAGCATATGTTTATTGCCAGTACCCACCAGTATATCCTGTTCTTTACCGATAAAGGACGATGTTACTGGCTGAAGGTCCATGAAATTCCGCAAGCTGGGAAAGCTTCACGTGGGCGGCCGATTGTTAATCTCATTGATATAGAAAAAGGTGAAAATATACAAACCTTTGTCTCCGTAAAAAATTTTGATGAAGGCGGAAATATAATTGTTGCCACCCGCCAAGGTATAATCAAAAAAACAGAACTGATTGCATTTAGCCGCCCGAGAAGAGGGGGTATTGTAGCGGTAAATATCCGTGAAAATGATACGCTTATCGAAGCCAGTGTATCAAGCGGCAACAATGATATAATCCTGGTTACCCATGGCGGCTATTCAATCAGATTTAATGAGCGGGAGGTAAGGCAGATGGGTCGGGCAGCGGCCGGTGTAAAAGGTATTACATTAAGAAAAGATGATGCCGTTATTGGAATGGTCGTTGTCAAGCGTGAGGATACGTTGCTCACGATATCAGAAAAAGGTTTGGGAAAAAGAAGCAAAGTAAGCGACTATCGTACCCAGGGACGCGGTGGAAAGGGAATTATTGCGATGAGGTTGAACGAAAAAACAGGGCATCTGATATCGGTACTGGAAGTGGTTGATAATGAAGATATCATAATGATTACGGAGAAAGGGATTGCAATTCGTCAACATATAGCTAAAATATCTGTAACCGGTCGTAATACACAGGGCGTTAAACTTATTCGGCTTGATGAAGATGACCGGATTGGGGATGTGGCAAAAATTGTTGCCGGCAGTGATGTGGAAGAAATACAGTAACTTATATTAATGACGATGATATATGTTAACAGTTGCCCGGGAGGCTAAGATGAAAAAAATTTCTGACTCCACGATTAGCAGGCTATCACGATATTACCGGACGTTAGGGCGTTTGATCGACCAAAAGGTTAAAACGGTTTCATCGGATGAAATAGCTGAAATTGATGGAGTAACATCAGCACAGGTGCGCAAAGATCTCTCGTTTTTTGGAACATTTGGCAAACGTGGACTTGGTTATAACACCATTGATCTACAGAACAACATTGGAAATATTCTTGGATTATTTAAAAAGTGGAATGTCGTACTAATTGGAGCCGGAAATATCGGCCGGGCATTGGTAGATTATGAGGAATTCAGAAAGCAAGGTTTTTTGATCAAACTTGTGCTGGACAATGATACTGAGAAGATCGGGAAAGTAATTCATGAACTGGAGATCCAACCCTTCTCAGAAGCAGCGCAGCTGATAAAAAAGAACAAGATACAAATCGCGATTGTGGCAGTTCCGGCAAATGTGGCTCAAAATGTGGTTGATAAACTGACCGATGCCGGTATTAAAGCAATACTGAATTTTGCTCCATTGAGTTTGAAAGTACCGAAAGATGTTGTGATTAAGAATGAAAATATGTCAATCGAGCTGGAGGCATTATCTTATCACTTAACGAATAAGATTTAATCATAAAAAAAGGCGGATTAGATCCGCCTTTTCATATCAAAGCCCTACTCTTCCTTTAACTGTTTTGACTTTTCATAATATTCTTCGGCTTTGGCTTTATTTCCCATTTTTGCATGTAGAAAACTCAAATTTTGCCACATTGAAGCTGATTCCGGCCAGCGTTCAACACCTTCATTGAGAATTTGTTCGGCCTCTTCATAACGCTCAAGCTGTAATAAGAGAGTGCTTAAAATATCGTAGGTATCCTTCAATTCCGGATCAATTTCATAGGCCTTTCTAAAGTAAATTACCGCTTCTGACATAAGTTCTTTTTTCTTCGCATCATCATCTTCCACGCTGTTAGCCTCTTTATTCAGCAGCAGGCCAAGATTGAAAGGAATGGCTTTTTCTTCCGGATTCCTTTTAATGGCCTCTTTATAGGCGGCAATAGCCTCATCTTTACGGTCAGCAAAATCCAGGTTCTGGGCATAGAGGGTAAGACATTCAACATTATCGGGCTCTATTTCAATACCTTTTTTAAATTGTTCGGCGGCTTTATCGTATTCCTTTTTACGTGAATAATAGTAACCCAAATCAATCCACGAAAGTACTGTATCCGGTGCCGCATCTTTCGCGGCAATCAGATACTTCAGATTATTGTCTTCGTCGCCCATATTCTGGTAGGATATGGCGATCAACCGATTGGCCATAAAATCGTTCTGAATGATTAAAGCTTTCTTAAAATTTTCGATCACGTTATTCAGTTGTTTTTTGGCATCTTCACTTTCACGATCCTGGATTTTGATATAATTGTTGTATGCGGTTACGCCATCATTATAAAATTTACCAAAGTAACTTTGTTTGGCCTGATCGATGTCTTTTTGATATGTATTGGCCAGATTGGCAGACTTGTCAAAAGAAGTGACCATATCTTCTATCATACCCAGTTTACCCTGTATCTGTCCAAGGTAATACCAGGCTTCCGGATTATCAGGATTTTCTTTTGCGGCTTTTGTGGCAAGCTCGTAAGCCTGATCATCACGTCCGGCCTTAAAATGGACAATCGCACCTTCAAGGTCCGGGGGCCGGCAACCATTGACCATCATGGAGATGACGATCGTTAGGATAAGCAATAAAAAATACAGATGTTTCATTCTGACTCCTTTAAATAATGTTTTAATGATTTACCAATTGAAATTTCCAAGGGCTGTCTTAAAATGCCAATCTCGGTGACAATACCCGATAATAAAGAAGCCGGTGTTATATCAAATGCCGGATTAAAAATTTTGGCATTTTTGAGTAAGCTACGATCATAATTGTAAAATTGCAAAATTTCTTGTGCATCCCGTTCTTCAATTTCAATATCTGTACCGGCTATAATATTTAAATCAAATGTTGATAAAGGGGCTGCCGCATAGCACGGAATCCCGTTGAGGTGCGCTAGGGCGGCGATGGAATATGAACCTATCTTATTAGCCACATCACCATTGCGGGTGATACGATCCGCACCGAACAGGACATAATCTATTTTATGTTGATGCATTAATATTCCGGCGGTGCTATCGGTGATCAAGGTACAATCAATGCCGTTTTTCAGTAATTCCCAGAAAGTGAGTCGGGCACCCTGGCCCAGGGGGCGGGTCTCATCAACATATACATGGACATTTTTGCCAGCCTTTTTAGCGGCATAGACTATCCCAAGCGCCGTTCCCCAGCCACCGGTAGCCAAGCTGCCGGTGTTACAATGGGTCAATATGTTACATGAATCCGGGAGTAGCGTAGCCCCATTCAGGCCAATCTTTTGACAGGCAATTCGGTCTTCCTCGTGAATAGTAATCGATTCATTTAAAAGTCGTTCAATTATATCTTGTACAATAAGTATTCGCGAATCAATGACAATTTTTGTCATCCGTTCAACAGCCCATTTCAGATTCACAGCGGTCGGGCGGCATTCTGCAAGATAATCCGCCCGCTGCTTGAATTCCTGACGGAAATCAGAAGCGGGTAAATCCCGGATTTCACGGGCAGTTATATACAGTGTATAAGCGGCAACAATTCCGATGGCTGGTGCGCCCCGCACTTTTAGCTGTTTGATCGCGCTATAAACCTGCTCCAATGATGTCATTTCAAGATACATTAGATGTGACGGTAACAGGGATTGGTCTAGAATATAAAGCCGGTCGTTTTCGAATTTTATTGACGGGATGTAATCCATTATCTGAACCAATTATATTAATTATATAAAATAAAAAAAAATAGATATATATGGCAAGAGAAACAGAATCCATGGTCAATTGTTCAATTGCCGATTATTACGTAAATTAGAAATATGTTCAAAGAATTTAAAAGTATACTGTTCATTGTTTTGTTGTTATTTATTGGAGGTACGATTGGTTATAGTATAATCGAAGGGTGGGACATTTTCGACAGTCTTTATATGACAATTATTACGCTCTCAACAACAGGATATCGTGAAATCAAACCACTTTCCGATTTCGGAAGAATATTTACGATGGTATTGATTATATTAGGAGTGTCCATATTATTTTACATGTTGGGAAATCTGAATATCGTCTTGTTTGAAAGAAACTTTTTTAGGAACAGAAAAATGCAATCGCGGATCGATCGATTTAATGAACATTATATAATCTGTGGGTTTGGACGAATGGGGAAAAAAATTGCCGCCGAGCTGGACAGACGCAATAAGCTATATGTGGTTATTGAAAAGACAGAGTCTCCAGATAATGGAAATGGACGGCTTGCATATATTCAGGGGGATGCAACTGAGGATGGCACTCTGGTCAAAGCGGGTATCGAACGTGCCCGTGGAATCGTCGCTGTATTGAGTGATGACGCATCCAATGTATTCACGACTTTGAGTGCACGGGTGTTAAATCCACGGTTGAAAATAATCGCCAAGGCGGAAGAAGAAAGCAGCCGCGAGAAACTGCTGAAAGCAGGCGCCGACCGTGTCATTCTACCCTATGAAATTGGCGGTTTTCGTGTGGCTCAGGCGTTACTTCGGCCAACGGTTATGGAATACATCGATGAGGTATTTTCCAGGACTGATATTGGATTGGAAATAGAAGAAGTAAAATTGTCCGACACATCAATACTGACAGGAAAGACAGTAAGTGAATCAGGGTTACGAAGTGATTTGAATATTATAATAATCGGTATTTCTCGGGAATCAGGTGGGTGGATATATAATCCCCGGTCAGATACGATACTTCAACAGAATGACATTCTGATCGTGATCGGAGGGACGAATGAGCTTATTAAATTTGAAAAAATGGCAAATCCATAAATCAATATTATCCATATATATTTTTTTCTGCCCGCTTATCGACAGCAATCCGCGGGCACAGTTTCAAGAAGTGGAATTTTTTAACCGGGTAAATTCGATTTACTATACACTGGAGCAGACAGACCTTAAGAATTTTACCTCATGGCTCACATCCAATATTTTTATAAACTCCACAGACGAGTATTTTACTGAAGAAGTCTTCCCCCTGGAGTTCATCTGGTTGGAAGGTAACCGAATGTTTTTCAGTCGTCGTCCCATGCCGGTGCTTGATGATAGTGTACAAAATCAAACTTTAGAGTATCTGCAAATGTCCATGCGCAAGGAATTAAAAGCGGTATTACTTGACTGGCAAAGATTCTACGCCGGCAGATTGCTCCAAAACATGCCTGCAGATTATTCTATTGAAGTCAGGGCAGATACTGTAATCTTATATTATACTACAGTTGAAGATACTGAAACGGTGAAAAATAAGCTGTCTTTTGGTCAAAACGGTATATGTATTAAAACGACTTTAATGTATCCGATGCGAAACGAAAGTATAGACACATACCCCATTTATAAATATACCGGCGAAAAATGGTTATGTATCGGCTGGAAAGTTCAGGTTCTGGCAGAAAATGACATAACGACCGGTTATCTGATCGAGATCAAATCACAACGTATTGAAAATTACTGGCTGCCACAGATAATCACTATGCGACTGCAATCAATAAAGGATAAAGAATCAATATATTGGCGTGAGTACTATTTCAGAAATGTACTGGTAAATCGAAATATAGAGGTAATGAATTAGCTCTTTTTGGCAGAGATAATTCGTTTCAATTCAAGATCTAATTTTGAGGGATGAGAATTTTCGCGCGCTTTGCTTTTTACTAAATTTCTGAGTTTCTTTTCAAACTCAATTTTTTTATCACAGGGAAGACAATAATCAAGATGTTCCTCAATATGTAGTACTTGTTCTTTTGCTAACCTGCCGTCCAGAAAAGCCTGCACCTTTTTTTCAACATCTTTGCAGTTGTATTTTTTTTGAGTTGCATCTGCAGTCATATCAGAAATTACCTTTCAGGTACCTTAAAAAAATGATATATGTAATAAAACTTATATAAACTGTGGAAAATTCCGGTACAGAAGCAATATTTACTCCTGCTCATTAACCACATAGCCATGTTCTTTTGCATAATTCCAGAGATATCTCTGAAGCAGTTTACGACCGCGATAAAGCCTGGACATCACCGTTCCGAGAGGTGCGTCGATAATATTGGCGATTTCATTATAGGAAAATCCCTCCACATCGCATAATAGTACCACCAGGCGAAACTGATATGGCAGATTCTCGAGCGCATCCTTAACATCATCTTCAAAAAAGTTTTCCAGAAAATCTTCTTTGGCCGTTTCTTGAAGCGCTACGGTTTCATCCAGTTTTTTATAAAGATAGAACTCCTCCAAGTCATCGTAGCTGACTTTCTGAGGTTGCCGTATAGCTTTGCGATATGCGGTAATATATGTATTTACGAGTATTCTAAAAGCCCATGCCCGGAAATTGGTATTTTTCTGATATTGATCAAATGCACGAAATGCTTTAAATAATGTATCTTGAACCAGATCTTCAGCATCATTTTGATTATGGGTCATTCTTAAAGCAGTGCTGTAAAGGGAATTGAGATGAGGTTGCACAAGAGATTCGAACTCAAGTTGTCTTTCTGTCGGCAAGCAGATTCTCCTTCAATATCTACTGGGTTGGATTCAATCTGTAAAGTTTAAAAACTTAAAAAATTTTTGTCAAGTTATCTATTGTGCAACAGTATACGCACAATTGTTCCTGCACTCATGCGTGATTCTTTAACAAAAAGTTTACCGCCGTGATAATCCTCAATAATACGCTTGGCGAGACTAAGCCCTAGACCCCAGCCACGTTTTTTTGTGCTGAATCCGGGTTTGAATATATTTTTCTTATCCCGATTATTGATGCCCTTACCTGTATCCGAGATATCAATATATACTTCTGTCTTATTTTCCGACATGCTCAGGTCAATGGATATTTTCCCGGCATTATCCTCGATCGCATCAATAGCGTTTTTAATCAGATTTTCGATCACCCATTCAAAAAGGTCACTATTCAGCTTGACTTCGATATTGGCCTCACTGTTCAAATCGATGGTAATCTTTTTGTTGTACTGCGGAAGCCGTTTGTTAAAATAGGTTACCGTATTGCCCAGGATATCTAGAATGTTTGCCGGTTTCAATGCCGGGACAGAACCGATTTGTGAAAACCGGGAGGCAATTTTACTAAGCCGCTGCACATCTGTTGCAATCTCCCGGATAGCTAGATTGGCATTCCGGGGACTGTCTTTTAGCAGCTCGAGCCATCCGCTGATAGAAGATATCGGGGTTCCCAGTTGGTGTGCGGTTTCCTTAGCCATTCCGACCCAAATATGTCGCTGCTCGCTTCTTTTTATTTGTGAGAATCCGATATATCCTATCAGAATGAACAAAACCGCCGCAGATATTTCGATAACAGGAAGCCAGCGTAATTGTTTTATTACGGGCGAAACACCATAATGATAATAGCCGAGGGTTATACCCTGATATTTGATCGGAATTGGTGGGTTATCCTTGTCCATATCGGTCATATATTTTTTTAATATTGAGGTAGCTTGGGGTGTTAACACCTGCATCGTATCCAAATGATTGTCAATATTACGACATTGCAGAGGGGTCATCGAGGTATCTGTGTAAATGATAGGATAATCGGTTTTCTGGATTACGGCGGTGAAAAAGAAGCCAAAATCGGCATTTGCATCAGGATTATTAATATTCTCCTCGAACACCTGTATGCGAAATCTGAGATATTCTCTCGATTTTTCTTCTAATATATTTACCAGATGCTGTGTATAAGCCAGAATCAGAATGATAATTGACAGTCCGAAGACAAACAAAAAGCCTTTAAAATCACCTTTTCGTTTATAAATATTTTTTACCATTACCGCTTTTCTATGTTAGCTCAAGGTATACTATACCGTTTTCAATATGAACGGTGTAAGTATGGATTGACATTTGGGGATTAAACAGATATGCACCACTTTCAAGCTCAAACGCCCAGTGATGAAGCCGACAGTAAAGTTTCCTATCACGTATATACCCATTGGATAAATCGGCACTCTGATGCGGGCAGGCATTTTGAAACGCATAAACCTTGTCCATATACTTGAAAACAGCTATGGTATGACGCCCGATTTTTACTTTTTTCCCATGACCTTCCGGGAGATCATCTATCGGGCAGAGCTTCACATAAGTGGTAACCATATTTATCCAGAATTATAACTCATTAAAATCTGATATAGTAAAAGAAGTTCCCGGTAAATATCCTTTCTTGGGATCAAAGATAACCAAGCTTGCGCTGAAAATTGGATCATGTTCAAAAAATAAAAGCCATTTATGTTTAACGGCCTCGCTCAAAATCATGGATTTTTCCTTTAATGTCTGCAAGGGATGATTATCATAGGCCATTACCCAGGGCAAAGGAATATGTGATCGTGTAGGAATCAAATCGGCACAGAAAAGTAAAGAAGTCCTTTTATCTTTGATCCTGAACAATTGCATGGCCGGTGTATGGCCGAACATACGATACAGTTCGATATCCGGAAAATGTAATTCATGGTTTTGCAGCAGCAATAACTGACCCGAGCTCTTTAACGGCATCAGATCTTCCTGTAAAAAACTGGCCCGGTCCTTAAAACTTGGATTAAGCGCCCAGTTCCATTGTTCTTCCTGCACATAATGTCGTGCGTTTGGAAAAGTAAGCTTTAGGTGACCATTATGATAATAGGTAAAACCGCCGGCATGATCAAAATGCAAGTGAGAAATTAAAACATCGGTAATATTTTCCACCTTCAACCCAATTTTTGCCAGACTTTGATGCAGATTTTCACGTTCCTGATTAATTTTATAGATATGCGTTCGTTTTGAGTCGAATTTTGTACCTATACCGCCGTCAATAAGAATTATCTTATCGGGTGATTGCAACAAAAGGGCACGCAAGGCAAGATCTATTCTGTTTTGGTCATCTGCCGGATTTGATTTTTGCCAGAGATTTTTAGGTACGACACCAAACATTGCTCCACCATCAAGAGCAAAAGAACCGGTTTCGATTGAATGTATTGTATAAGATCCGATTTGCATAAATCAGCTGTTCAGGTATCGGTCGAACCAGTTTTCGGTTAAATCGAGGGCTGTTTCATAAGCTAAGGATTTGACATCCATCGGGTGAGTAATTCCCATTGTATGGCTGGCATCCTCAATAAGAACGAAGTCCTTTGCTTCACAGGTAAGATTTTCAAAGATCTGTTCCGCCTCTTTGACTGGCACAGACTCATCATTTTCACCATGCAGAATCAGCGTCGGTATCGAAATTTTTGTTGTAGCAGAAAGTATATCGAGACGTTCCGCATTTTTGTTGATATCGTCCAGGAGATCCCGTTCGACGCGCATCAATTGTTTTGTACGTTTATTTTCGATCTCAATAAATCCATTTTTTTTCCACAAAGCTGCTTGCTGGCCATCAAATCGATTAACCTTGGCAATAGCAGCCCAGGTAACCAATGTTTTAATATCAGAGTTTTCTGAAACGAAAATAAGTGCAATCCCCCCGCCCCTGCTGTGTCCGAATAATCCAATATTATCGGGATCAATCAATCCTTTCCCCAGGTTTCCATTTTGGATCTCGGCCACAATACAGGTCAAATCCTCCAATTCATGAGAATATGTATTACGGGCAAATGACTCAAGTTCGGTAAAATTTTGCGGATCTGCTCCAATACCGTTACGGGAAAAATTAAATGTGATAGTGATATAACCGGCGTTGGCCAGGGTCTCAGCCAAATGCGGGAAAAATCCCCAATCCTTAAATCCCTTAAATCCATGACATAATATTACCGCCGGGGCGTTTCTGACATCCTGCCGGTGGCGCAAATCCAATCGGATAAGCTCGTTTGAGGAGTTATGAATCGTAATAGGTCTGCGCAACATGATAACGCTAAAGCCTCCTGAAAAATACATTGGTAACTGTATGGAAGTGATTTAAATACGATAAAGCCCTTTTGGGATTGAGTCGCCCAATAATAAATGATGAAATTTTTGAATGAGAATATATGTGCGGGATCATTTATTGCTGACTAACAAACTCTGCCAGTTGTGTTAAATTAGGTTCCTGGATATTGGAAAAGGAGGGCATATCACCCATGCCAAACCGAATAATATGCTTCACTTCATCCGAAGACAGACGGTTACCCTGCAGAGAGGGGTTAGAAGCAAATCCCTCTCCTGTAGTTCCATGACAGCGCGCACAATTATCCTGATAAACAGCCAGATTGTATTCTTTAAACTGGGATGTGCTTGTTTTGTTTTCTGCTTTGATCTGGTAGAACACTATTAAAATTGCAATTATCAGAACCATTGCCGCCATTAATACAAATAATCTGGATTTCATGATCCACCTGATTTTAATGCATTGAATGCCGATCCCGGATTGTAGATTTACTTTACAAAATTTGAACGAACAGGGCAAGAATTATTCACGCATGTTGCGTATTTCATCCAAGAGTTCCTGCGAATGTTCTTTTACATCTACTTTATCATATATCTTGGCAATTTTTCCCTTGGGATCAATGATAAAAGTAGCTCTGTTAATACCCATGAATTTTTTGCCGTTTGTTGATCTTTCTTGCCAGACACCATACTCCTCACAAACGGTACTATTCAAATCACTCAAAATAGGGAAAGGTAATTCGTACATCTTTGAGAATTCTGCATGTGTAACTATACTATCTTTACTCACTCCCAGAATAATGACATCAAGGTCACTGAACGCGGAGAATGAATCTCTGAAATTACATGCCTCGATCGTACAACCCGGGGTCATATCTTTCGGGTAGAAATAAAGCACGACCCATTTTCCCCGATAATCACTCAACATGTGTGTTTTCCCATTCTGATCGGGTAACTCAAAAGCCGGCGCGGTTTCGCCCACTTCCAGCCGCATGTGTTCTCCGGTTTGCAGAAAAGAAGTCGATTGATATTCTCTAATTTCTGAAACTTCTAATTTGATTGCGGCGAAAGTTCGCGTGTCATCAATAAATACAATAATAAAAACGACAGCAGTCAATAAAGTATGAAATTTTGTCATCATAATTCGCAAGATTCTACAGGTAATTAATGTTATTTAGTCATTAAAGACTTACATTACAAAATTTGAAATAATAGAGCAAGCGTTATCCACGCAGGATGTTGACTTCATCCATTACTTCCCGGGTGTGTTTTTTTACATCGACTTTATGATAGGTCTTCGCTATTTTCCCGTCGGGATCAATAATAAAGGTTGATCTGTTAATTCCCAGGAATTTTTTACCGTACATTGACTTTTCTTTCCAGACACCATATTCCTCAGAAACAGTACCGTTTTCATCACTTAAAAGCGCGAAGGGTAAGCTATACTTGTTTGAAAATTTGGCATGTCGATCGATACTGTCTTTACTTACCCCCAGAATAACGACGTTGAGATCATTGAACGCGGAAAATGAATCTCTGAAATTACATGCTTCGGTAGTACAACCGGGGGTCATATCCTTCGGGTAGAAATAAAGCACTACCCATTTTCCCCGATAATCACTCAACATGTGTGTTTTCCCATTCTGATCGGGCAACTCAAAAGCCGGTGCGGATACGCCTTCTTTCAACATAATATTCACTCCTTTTTAATATGTTTATATGTTGTGCAGTTATGCATGGATTATACTGATATAACCGCCGATTGATAAAAAAACTTCCAATAATTTTTACTTATAATTTAGGGCAATCGGCAAAGTATTATCAATACAACAAATTCGCACAGCTATGTTAATATTTTGAGTATCAGAATATGTTTAAAGCAGATATCAAACACATTTCCAAATGGCATGATTATTGAAAGATTGAATACACGACAAGGAGTGAATATGCGTTTTTCGATACCTCTTCTGGCAAATAAATATCCAGTTACCAAACAAGGCGGGATCAATGATTGTGCGCCGGCTGCTTTGCACAGCATCATTAAATATTACCATGCTTCGATCAGCCGTCAGCATATACAGAACCTGTGCAATACCAGCTGGTCGGGTACGACATTGTTTGATCTTAAGCAAGCGGCTGAAATTCTGGGATTCAGAGCCATCGGCGCAACCGGTACATATGATCAGTTGAGGAAGCAAAAACCGCCTTTTATTGCTCATATAAACTATGTAAGGCGTGGTCACTATCTTGTTGTCTATAAAGTATATGCACATTGGGTCTTAGCCGGAGATCCTGCAGCAGGCCTGCAAATTATATCACGCAAGAGATTTGAGATTATGTGGTTAAAGCGTGCGGTACTTCTTCTCTGGCCAACGGACAATCTTCCGCGGGAAGAACAGTCAACAGGATCACATTTAAAACACCTGATCAGGAAGGAAAGCGCATATATATTTCAGGGGATTTTTCTAGGTGTGGTGCAAACTCTTCTTGGTCTGTTTATCGCATTTTATATACGGTTTATTATTGATGTGGTCGTACCATCATCGGATTTTAAACAGCTTAAATTTTCAACCATGATGCTTGTCCTGTTGTTCCTGCTAAGCGGTTCAATCATGTTCATCCGCCAGAAACTGCTGGTATTATTTCTATATCGTGCCGGAATTGTCCTGCATTTACGTTTTCAAAAACACTTATTTTTTTTAAAAAAGCGGTATTTTGATTATACCCATATCGGTGACACGATTGTTCGTCTCAATGATATAATGAAAATTCCTGCGGCCGTGGCAGTCATTTTTGGGACAACGATAATTGACCTGCTTTTATTGACCGCTGTGACAGGGGTTCTTTTCGTATTTGATTCACAAATTGGCGCAACAATACTCTTAATTTTACCCTTTAATCTAATCATGGTGATGTGGCATATGAAAAAAATCGGCCGCGATCAACAAGTTATTATACGAGAAAACGCGATTCTTCAGGATAAATATATTGACACTCTGAAGGGTATTGATGATATCATTTCATATAATGCCCAGTCTGTTTATTCAACAAAAACGGTAAGAGAATTTAAACAGCTACAGAAAGGAATAAAAGCATTCGGTCTGCATCAATCCTCTTTGGCGTTTTCGATTGAAATTTTCCGTTCCGCTATAACCGTTCTGATATTACTTATCGGATCGTTGATGGTAATTCAGTCAGAGATGAAGATAGGGGAAGTAATTGCGTGCTATTATTTGATATCAAATATACTTCCGGCATTATCCCGAATCGGGGAGACTTCTGTTTCTCTCAGGGGGGCACAGATTGCCTGGGAAAGATTACAGGATGTCTGGCAGATACCAAAAGAAAAATTAAATACCGGAATCCCGTTCACATTCTTTGAAAGTCTTCGGATTACTGATGGTGCATTTTTCTGGCATCCGCATAAATTGCTCTGGCAGAATATTAATATTGAGATAAAACGTGGTGAAATGGTGGCCTTAACCGGTCCCAGTGGTTCAGGCAAGAGCACATTACTGCAGGTGTTGCACCGAAAATATAAGCCCAATAAGGGGGCGCTATATCTTGACAATCGCCCCGTATCGGTCTATCGGCTGAAAGATTATCGACGCAGAATAACATTGGTTCCGCAGTCAATACATATTTTTTCGGGAACTTTACTTGAAAATATCCTGATGGGCAGGCCGGCATGGTATATCGAAGATCTAGTAAGAAAATTTCCTTTTTCAGACTGGGTCAGCAGTTTTGAGCATGGATTAGAAACACACGTCGGGGGATACGATCGTCCTCTTTCGGGTGGCGAGAAGCAGGTTTTAGGATTAATGCGGGCCCTATATGCCCGTCCGGATATCTTGCTGATTGATGAGGCGCTGAACGCGGTTGATTCAGACACCCGTGAACGCATACTGTACAGTCTTAAATTGTTTGCATTAGAAGGAGGCGTTCTGATTTGCACCCATGACAAAGGCATTATAGCCAAGATGAATAGCCTGTATATTTTAGACGATGGCAAAATTTTAAAACAGAATGTATCCACCCAATCCCTAATTTCAGCAAATACTCAGATTGAAGTCCAAACACAGGTTTCATAATAATCTACAGCCTGTTATTAAGGATTAGATTTAAAGTCGGATCAAATGTTTGACATTTTATATAATCCAAACAGAGTCAAAAACTGGCAAATCCTGATCGTTATGCTCATTCTGAATGAATTACTGCTTTTATTGATACATGAAACTTTTGAGGCAAAGGCAGTTGTCACAGGCTTTTCAAATATACCTGGGAATCCAGAGGATCTTGAGTTATATAAAAACCATGGCCGCAATATATATAAATATGCGATGATCTTTTTACCTCTAATATTATGCCTGAAGTATCTTTTACTGGGTTTGTTTCTTCAAATGCCCCTTACCCTCCAGTCCAGAAAAATGGCATTTAAAAAAACCTTGCGTGTTGCAATGGTTGCTTCAATAAGTCAGATTCTGTCGGGAGTTGCGCGCTTTCAATATTTCCTGAAAGAAGATCCGGAGCATATAAGCGGGGAAGTTCTGCAGAAAGTCCCATTGAGCATCGCATCGCTGTTCGAAACTACAGCTTTGAATCAAACACTATTCTTTCTGATCAATCAATTTAATATGTTTGAGATTCTTTGGTGTTTTCTCATATACAAGGGTTTATCGTATTACCAGAAAGGCGGTTCTGCACAGTTAAAAATACTGGTTCCGCTAATTTGGCTGATACTGCTGTTTATCCAATTTTTATCGATGTTATTTTCATATCAGTTAATTGGAACATAGAGTGCCTGCTATAATATGGACCTTAAATCATCAGCAAATATATATTTTTTAACGGCTATTGTGACAGGATTCTTGCTGACACTGGCCTATATGAGCGCAGAAATTGAAGATGATCATACCCTTTCAATCGGTGCGGAAATGCCCGATCTCGAATATCTCAGTGTAAAAGGTCTGGATCGTATGAGACCGGATTCGAGTAAACATACACTTGTTATGTTATTTGATGAAGGATGTAAAGTTTGTACTGATCAGATTGATTCTCTGAATGCAAAGACTGGAATACCCGCACAGATGAAGATTCTTTTTTGTACAACTGACATCGATTTTTTGATGAAGAGAAATTTTAGGCGTTGGAGGAACCTTTTTACAGATGAAGGTGCCGTCTTTGGAATAGTAAAGCGGCGAAAATTTTTAGCTCATTTCGGGTTAATGATTACACCTTCCTATTTTCTTTTCGGGCGGGACGGTAAGCTCATCTGGATGGCAAAGGGTGTAGTTTCGTTCAATCAGATCACCAAGATTTTGCTGCGCGGCAAATCTTAACCATAAAAGGAGGATATATGCAGGAAATATCGGATTATCAGATGAAGACAATCAAAGGCGGAGTAACGTTAGCCTGCGGACTGTGGTGGACCATGTGGGGAGCCGTAGCCGGTGTTGCAATAATTGGTGGCGGCCCGATCGGTTGGTTTGGCGCAGGTGTGGCGCTCTACGGAGCTCTGTCAGACAACAGCCCATGTTAACAGAAAGGAGAAATTAATGGAAGCGGTCTATTCAATGAAAAAAATATCCAATCAAGGAATGGTGCGAATCCAAGGCGGTGAACGTATCGCCGACGGAATTACTACAGCATGCGCTGTTTACGGCGTATCGACGGTTATATCTCTGGCTGCCACCGGTGTAGCTTTGCCTGGAGCGGCAACAGTCGGCGCTTTTTGTACAGGCTGGATGCTGGGAAGACTGATTTTTTAAAGAGTCAGGAACGGGACCCCCCGACCGGCGGGTCCCATTCACTTATTTGATTTTCGATAATGGATGAATTGTGAGGTTTGATACTTCTATGATTCAAGTAAGGAATATTTCCAAGACCATCGGAAACCGGATGATATTGAATTCCATTAATTTTTCCATTCCCAGTGGCTGCATTGTCGGGATTATCGGACATAATGGCGCCGGCAAAACAACATTGCTGCGTTTAATGGCGGGCCTTTTATCTGCTGATCAAGGGGAAATTCTATTTGACGGGCAGCAAGTCAAATATGAGAACAAGCTTATCCGGTATCGGATTGGTTATATGCCTGAAGATGGTGGTTTATACAGGCGGTTAAATCTGTCGGAAAATCTGCGCTTTGCATTACGATTTTACCCGCATATCACGCGTCCGGAAGAACAAATAGAGAAGTACTTAAAAATTTTTGATTTAACAAACCGCAGGGGTGAAAAAATCGGTAAACTATCGGGGGGAATGCGCCGCAAAATACTCTTCATAAAATCTATAGTACATAAACCCGAAACTCTCTTACTCGATGAACCGTTTAATGGCTTCGATGTTGAGAGTCGGTTACGTGTTTGTTCGATTCTGCACAAAATGAGCGTTAATGGCGGAGCAGTTTGTATAAGTTCGCATTCGACAGGTGAACTCGAGAAAATATGCAACACCTATCTGTTTATTAAAGATGGATTTCTGATATTTGGGGGCGGCGTAAAGGATATATATGGAAAATTTGCAAGTTCTGAAAATGAATCGCTAGCCTCGCTTTATTTAAAAGTGATGAAGAGTCAATGACTTTAGAAAATATTACCGCTATCGCCTGGAAAGAATTCCGGGAGCATAAGATTCGCATACTGGTCATATTCCTTTCGATTCCTGTGCTCAGCGCCATTTTCCTGCTGCCAAATTTATTCGTGCGAACGTCCCTGCTGGCGGATTTTATCGATCAATATGGCTCAATATATGCTTCCTACCCCTCAGGTTTGCGCAGGATTTTAATTCTGGTAGATCTGCAATTACCCATATATATATTAATTCCAGCATTTGCCAGCCCCTATTTTGGTATTCTTGAAAGTATAATCGGAGAGAGAGATGCTCGTACACTGGAAGGACTTTTTATATTGCCGGTGAATAAATGGGAGATTTTGTACGGTAAAATTGGGGTAAGCACAATCGGGGCTATTCTTACATCCTGGTTTGCCTTTTTGTATCATCTGGTAGTTTTCTTTATCTTTTTTGGTCATATCCCAGCCTGGCATATCATCAGTGTTCAATGGTTGATAATTCTTTTTTATCTTGTGCCAGCTGTTGTATATTTTACCAGTATGACCGCGATACTCATTGCCATGCGCGTTAAAAAGATCCAAACCGCCGTTAACCTGGCAACGCTGGTATTCGCACCCTTCTTTTTTGTGTTAATTGGAATTGGCACTGGATACTACAAGATGGGAATCGGTTTAATTTTAGAAGTTGGTGCATTTTTAATCGTTTTAGGCGTTCTTCTGACCATTCTTGTAAAGCATGTATTTTCAATTGAGAAACTTCTGCTCAACCTGCATGAATAGTGTTTCAACTTTAATGCTTGAACTATACTTTAAGTCTGAAGTATATTTTGCATAAATCACCTCCCCGTTTGAATAAAATGCCTTTAGATATGTATCAAAGAACGCAACTTTTTAAATAATAACTCGTCTTATGCGAGTACCAAAGCCTAACTCTTATATCAGAGGAGCATGTCATGGAAGAAATTCAAACAACTCAGGAAACAAGCTTGTCGATTGGTTCGAAGCTGGGGCTGATTTTCACCAACCCCAAGCGCGTATTTGAGAGTCTTAAAATTAAACCGGATTGGTTGGTTCCGACACTGATCATTGTCGTTCTTTCAGTGGCCAGCGCCTTCTTTTTGAAAGATATAACGCTTGAAATGCAGAAAGAAAGAATTATTGCCTCTGAAAACATTCCGGAGGAGCAGAAAGAGGTTATTTTACAACGATTTGAAGATAGCGGAAGTATGCAGATGATTATGGGCATGGTTGGGGCGGTGGTATTTGTTTTTGCATCCTTTGCCCTGGTTGCGGGTCTGTATTTATTTACCGGTAATGTAATCCTGGGAGGTCAATCCAATTTTAAAACGCTTCTGGCTGTTTATGCATGGGGATTTATGCCCAGTATTCCGGAAGCAATTATCAAGATTCCTCTGATGCTGGCAAAGAATTCTATTCATGTTTATACCAGTTTGGCTATCTTGTTCGATACTTCTGAATCCGAAACCGTACTTTTCAAAATTGCCAATGCGGTTGATATTTTTGCGTTATGGCGGGTTGCACTGTGGGCGATCGGTTTCAGTGTCGTATATAAATTTACCGAAGGAAAATCATACGCGGTTATCGGCGCATGGTACATTATCTGGGTGGTTGTCTCCATCGCGCTCAGCTCACTGTTTCAGGGTTTTATGTAAGATAAATAGTATTTGAGTTATATCGGGATGTCGAATACAGGGCTTAAAACGTTTAAGCCCTGTGTTATCTTGAATTGAAGGAATCAGGTAATAAGAAGGAGCGTATCGATGAGATGTATAGTAACAGTTGTGGCGTTTCTTATTGGTATGATAGCGACTGCATTTGCCCAACAACCTCTTACGCTTGACGATTGCATTCAGATGGCGCTTGAAAATAATGCGACGATCAGGGTAAACCGGAATCTGAATGCAAGTTCCAATGAGGATGTTGATGCCTCATACAGCGGCATACTACCAATTGTAAACTTAAATGCCAGTATCGGGAGATATGAAGCCGGAGCCAGAGAATTGGAACAGGATGTACTTATAGGATTTACGCCTGATAGTACCGCAATTTATTCACGGCGGGTGATTACCCAGGACGGATTTGTGGTGAATAGAAATACTTTTGGAGTATCACTTGACCAGAACATTTTTGACGGCGGCGAATGGTGGCATGCGATCGGATATGCTAAAACGCAAAAGGAAGCATCAGATTATAATTTAAGGTCGGTGGTGAATAATATCGTTTTAACCGTTCAGCAGCGGTTTTTTGATGTGTTGAAAGAACGGAAGCTGCTTGAGGTAAACGAACTCGCGGTGAAGCGCAGCCAGGATCAGCTGAACAAAACACAGAAAATGTTCGAACTGGGTGCCGTAGCAAAAGTGGATGTATACCGCAGTCAGGTAAATCTGGGCAATGACAAAATACAGTATTTACTGCAAAAAAATGCTGTGCTGCAGGCAGAACAGAATCTGAATCTGGTTATAGGTAGAGACCCGCAGGTACCGGTTGATATCGTGGCCGATTACTCAATCAGACCTGAATATGGGAATGTGGATGAACTGATCGAACAGACAATGCAAAATAATCCGGAATTGCAGAAGAATGAACGGGATTGGGAAAGCAGTGATATTATGGTTTCCCGCTCCTATGCCGTCCTTTGGCCGAGGATTGGCGCTTCATTCAGTTACAATCGTGAAAATGAGGGACTCGAACGCGTTTACAGCGGGTGGGATAAAAACTGGAATATCCGCTACGGCGTTGGTCTTTCGCTGAATCTGTTCAATGGTTTTCAGGATAAAGTACGAATTCAGAAAAGCAAACTGGCTGCCAAGAATGCCTGGGAGAATTATGAACAAAGCAAACGCGATTTAATTGCCGGCGTCGTTCAATTGCGGGATAATTATAACTCCTATCTGGAAATAATTACCATCAATGAAGAAAATCTGAAAGCGGCCCAGGAAGAATACAGGCTGGCAGAGGAGCGCTACCGGATTGGTTCCGGAACACAGCTGGAGGTACGAGAGGCCCAGGTGAACCTGACCCGGGCCGAGGATACCCTGGTTCGGGCGCAATACAGCGCGCGGGTCACCCAGGCCCAGATAGAAACATATCTCGGCGAAATCTATAAAGAGGCAAAACAGGAGAGTAATTAATGAAAAAGTATCTGATCATTGGAGGCATCGCAGTTGTTGTAATTGTGATTATTGCCGCCAATTTTTTAAAGTCTGAAAAAGGAACATCGGTTGACGTCCAGTACATCGAGCGGGGTACGATCGTCCAGAAAGTTACCGGATCGGGTCAGATCCGCCCGGAGATACAGGTTAAAATCAGCGCCAATGTGGCCGGGAAGATTATAAAACTGCACGCCGAAGAAGGGGATACGGTCAAAAAGGGGCAGCTGCTGGTTGAGCTTGATCAGGAACAATACATAGCCATGTTGGAGCGGTCAGAATCCACCCTGCTTTCAATGCTGGCAAAAGAGAAAAAAATCAAGAGTGAGTTGGAACGCGGGAAAGACCTCTATGCCAAAGGCCTGATGTCTGAGGCGGAATTTGAGGCAGTGCAGGCCAGTTACGATGCGGCTGTCAGTGATACCAGGCAGGCCCAGGCGGCAGTAAAGGAGACCAAAGATCAGCTGTCGAAAACCCGCCTTCATTCCGATATGGATGGTATCGTCACACAGCTCAACAAGGAAGCGGGTGAAATCGCTCTCGGGGCCCAGTTCCAGGAAGATGTGATTATGATCGTTGCGGATCTGTCAAAAATGGAAGCAGCCATCGAAGTTGATGAAAATGATGTCATCAATGTTGCACTTGGCGATTCCGCTGATATTGAAATCGATGCTTTTATCGATACCACATTTAAAGGCGTTGTGACCCAAATAGCCAATAGTGCCACTATCAGAGGTCTCGGAACCCAGGAGCAGGTTACCAATTTCGAGGTTACCGTTGCGCTGGATGATTTCAATCCAAGATTCCGTCCGGGGATGAGCACAACGGTTGATGTCATTACAGAAACCCGAAAAGATATCGTAAAAGTTCCGATTCAGGCGGTAACCGTTAGGGAAAAGAAAACGCTGGAGAAAAGACCAGACGTGGAAGAAAAAGCCAATCCACCCGATGAAGAATCTACTAGCGATGAAAATGGAAAGGACAAGGAGTTTACGGAAGTTGTCTTTTGTGTCGAAGACAATAAAACAGTGGCAAAACAGGTTACCCTCGGTATTTCGGATGATCAGTTTTATGAAATTGCTTCAGGGGTGCAGGAGGGAGAACTCGTCGTAACGGGCCCATTTCGGGTGCTGAGCCGAACCCTGAAAGACGGTGATCTGATTGAGTACAAAGAACCAAAAAAGGAAGACGAAAATGTTAATTGAGGTTAAAGATCTACAGAAAACATATTATCTGGGCGATATTGAAGTCCCGGCCCTCAGAGGAGTCGACATGGCGATCGACAATAATGAATATGTAGCCATAATGGGACCCTCGGGATCAGGGAAATCCACCCTGATGAATATTATCGGATGTCTTGACGTCCCGACAGAGGGGACTTATATTTTAAACAATCATGATGTCAGCACCATGAGCGATGATGATCTGGCAGAAATTCGTAACAAACAGATCGGCTTTGTCTTTCAGACGTTTAATCTATTGCCCCGGGCAGACGCTTTGCACAATGTGGAATTGCCATTGATATATGCCGGCATCTCCAGGGGGCAGCGTCGTCAAATGGCGCGGGAAGCCCTGGAGCGTGTCGGCCTTGGGGACCGGATCCATCATAAGCCGAATGAATTGTCGGGCGGTCAACGACAACGCGTGGCTATCGCACGGGCACTGGTCAATAATCCGGCAATTATTCTGGCAGATGAACCAACCGGGAATCTGGATTCGAATACCGGTGAGGAAATTATGGAGATCTTCGAGCAGCTCTATAAAGGTGGTAATACGATCGTATTGATTACGCACGAAGAATATATCGCCAATCATAGTAATCGGGTTATCCGGCTTTGGGACGGGACCATTCAATCCGATGAAATAACTAAAAAAACATGAAGTAGATGATCAGATGTACCGTTTTTCTATTGTAGGCGAATACCTGGCCATGGCCTGGGCCGCCCTGAAAACCCATAAATTAAGATCATTTTTAACAACGCTGGGCATCTTCATCGGCGTACTGACAATTATTACAATTTTTACGACTATTCAGGGTATTAACGAGTATGTGATCGGCGAACTTTCAAATATTGGTTCGTCAACTGTATATGTCGAGAAATTCCCCTGGATCATTCAGGGGGATTTCTGGAAATACCGCAATCGCAAGAATATAACCTATAAAGAATACAGAGCACTGGCTGATCAGGCACAGGAAGCCGATTATATTGCGCCGCGGATATTCACATTTAAAACAGTCAAATATCACAATGAAGCGTATGAACGTGTTCCGGTAATCGGAACTAACGAACAATATAAGGATACTGACAATGTAAATCCGGATCGTGGTCGTTTTTTCACGCAACTGGATGTTAATCGAAATCATAATGTTTGCGTTATCGGGCATGATGTCGCCCAAAATTTGTTTAAAGAAGAGTCACCGTTAGGCAAACGGATCCGTGTTGGTTCACAAAAATACATGGTTATCGGAGTCAACGAAAAACGGGGCAAGGTCTTCGGGCAGAGTATGGATAATTTTGTCCTGGTGCCAATCGGTACGTTTCAGGGAGCCACCGCAGGTCATCGTGGAATGGCGGTTGCCATGGCTGTCAGGGATGTCGCTAAACTTGAGGATATGAAAGAAGAAGCGAGGGGCATTTTACGACGTGTACGTAAAATAAATCCGGGTGATGAGGACGATTTTGCCCTGAATCAACAGGATCAGCTCACGAAAGCCTATCAGAGTCTGACCGGAACTTTATTTGCGGTCGTATTTGTGATTGGTGCAGTATCGCTGGTCGTTGGCGGTATTGGCATCACTAATATAATGCTGGTAAGCGTTACCGAGAGAACCAAAGAAATCGGTATTCGAAAAGCCATCGGCGCGCGGAGGCGTAATATTTTAGCACAATTTGTAATTGAAGCTATAGCTATTGCCTCAATCGGCGGGGTGATCGGAATCGTGTTCGGTTATATTATCGGTAATTTTGTGCTCTCTCAGATGAATTTATCGACCGGTGTAAGTCTGAGCTCGATCTTCGTTGGTTTTGGATTTTCGACTTTCGTAGGTGTCGTTGCGGGTTTTTATCCAGCGTGGAAAGCAGCCCGCATGAATCCGATTGATTCGCTTCATTATGAATAAGGGATTTGAATGTATTTAAGAGAAAACCTGATTGTTGCCTGGTCTCAGTTAAAATCGAGCAAGTTAAGATCGGTTCTGACCACCATGGGCATTACGATCGGAATAGCTACGGTGATCTGTATTGTGGCTATTTTGGAAGGTTATTATTTAAATGTTACACGTGAATTAAACATGTTGGGTGCCAATGTTTTCCAGGTGGAAAAATACGACCGGGATGCCGGTATTCAGGTTGGTCACCGCAGATTCGAAATGCGAAAAGATCTTAAGAAGGAATATGCTGAAGAAATTCGGGAAAAATGTGATGCCGTAAAATTTGTCGGAGCCGAAGTCTGGTACTATAATATTTCTTTCCGATACAAAGATAAAAAAACCAATCCCTCTTTTTTTCTGGCTGGCGGTGAACCGGAGTTTTTTGAGAATAATGCCGAGCCGATCGGAAGGGGAAGAGGTATTCTCCGCAGCGACGTGATGTCGAACGCCAGGGTTACGGTCATTGGTCAGGATATTGTCGATGTTTTATTCCCATATGAAGATCCATTGGGAAAATATATAAAAATATCCGGTACCAAATTTAAAGTGGTTGGCACCATTGATCGGATGGGAACCACCACCTTCGGTCAAAGTCGTGATAACCGGGCGGTTATTCCAATATCCACTTTTGAAGATATTTTTGGCAGCTACCGTTCGGTATACCTTACTGTTCAGGCAATGAGTCTGGAACGTCTTGATGAAGCGAAATCACAGGTGATCGGTATATTAAGAAAATTGCGGAAAATACCACCCGGAAAAGAAAACGATTTTGCCTTATGGTCAAATGAATCGCTGGTTGAATCGTTTGAAAATACCGCTGAGAAAATACAGCTTGGCGCAATATTGATCGGAATGATCTCATTACTGGTCGGTAGTATCGGTGTAATGAATATCATGCTGGTAAGTGTTACTGAGAGAACCCGTGAAATAGGGACGCGCAAGGCCGTGGGCGCAAAACGTAAAACCATCCTTTTTCAATTTCTGAATGAATCTATATTTCTGAGCCTGATCGGTGGATCTCTGGGTATATTTTTCGGATTTCTATTCGCTTTTATTATTAGCAGTTCGTTCAATATGCCTTTTGCCGTGCCGCTCTGGGCGGTCATATCGGCATTGCTGGTTACCAGCATTGTGGGACTTTTTGCCGGCATATATCCGGCGGCGAAAGCATCAAAACTGGATCCAATTGAAGCTCTGCGGTACGAATAAGAGCAGCCGGTATGATCTTCATGGTTAAGAATATCTGCGGTATCAAAGTGTAACATAGTTCCAACCGACACAAAATTTAAAAATTGTTTTACGGAATAACTTGATCCCTCAAATTAATTTTAATACATTCTTTTTTAATAATTATTATTAAAAAGGTTTAATTATTGTCTACCGATCTCGTTGAGAATTTTATCAGGGATTGCCAGAAATGTGGATTAAATGTCACATATCAACGCTTGGCTGTTTTTAAAGTTCTGGCACATCATAGGGGCCATCCGAGTGCTGAAGAAATCTATCGGGAAGTGCTGAAGGAATACCCGCGTATTTCATTAGCAACGATCTATACAACTTTAGAGACATTGACCAGGCACGGTATTATTGCGAAGGTTACACCATTACATGATACGGCAAGATATGATCAGAATCGTGAGCTTCATCATCACCTTGTATGCATAAAATGCAGAAAAATAAATGATATTGAAGATGAAAATTTTAGTAATTTTGTACTGGCAGATGATTTAAGAATGGATTTTAAAATCCTAAATTATAAAATACAATTTGAAGGCGTTTGCCCAGATTGCCAATCTTTGGCTGATAATCATTGAAAACCCAAAACAGGAGGTAAACATATGTCAGCTTTAAAAAATACCAAGACTCACATGAATCTTAAAGAAGCATTCGGCGGCGAATCAATGGCCAACCGACGTTATTTATATTTCGCCAAACAGGCCGATATTGAGGGGTATCCCGACATTGCAGGTTTGTTCAGGGATACTGCCGAAGGAGAAACAGGTCATGCACATGGTCATCTCGATTATCTCAAGGAGGTAGGTGATCCGGCAACCGATTTGCCCATTGGTGATACGGAGGAAAATCTCAAAGCCGGCATCGCGGGTGAAACCCACGAATATACTGATATGTATCCGGGAATGGCAAAAACAGCCCGGGAGGAAGGGTTTAATGAAATTGCCGATTGGTTTGAGACTTTGGCCAAAGCTGAAAAATCACATGCCGGTCGTTTTGAACAAGGTTTGAAATCGATCAGTTAAATGTTGCTTTAATAATGAGGGGCATAACCCCTCATTCATCAATCATACACGTATTCCAATAAAGATATATAATCCTGAAAATATGATTTTACATGATCAGTACTACTCTTCTGCAGCTGATTTGACGGAATGTTGGGGAATGTACGGAGTATTTATTGGACGAGTGCGATGTATGGTATTTGAAATATTCAGAGGTATGCATCCGCTAAGCTGGTGTATGTGCTTTCTCGCCATGCTGACCGCTGATCAGATCCTCTGAATATTACCTTGATATGATTTCATAACGATTTTTAATAAACATCAGAGCGGAAGGATAATCATGGAGCCGATAAAATTTTCCCCTACCGATGGTTTGTCGTATAATCCTAATGATTCAGTATACTGGGACAAACAGGCGCTGAGAAAGGAAATTAATCGGACATTTGAGATATGTCACAGTTGCCGAATGTGTTTCAAATATTGTGACGCCTTTCCGGCAATTTTTAAGCTGATCGACAATGATAACCGGGAAATTAAGGACTTTACCGATCATCATATCAGAAATATTGCTGATGAATGTTTTCAATGTAAAATATGTTATTTTAAATGTCCGTATACCAAAGACGACAATCATGAATTCGACCTTGATTTTCCCAGACTAATTATGCGCTTCAAAGCCAATGAAGCCAAAGACAAAGGACTCTCTGTGCGTGAAAAATTTCTTGGAGATCCCGACTTTCTCGGAAAAGTGGGTTGCAATACGTCGGCTATCGCAAATGTGGCAAATGCTTTTCGTCCGAACCGGATTCTGATGGAAAAATTTCTAGGTATTCACCGTGATAAGATATTACCCCCGTTTGCGTCGCAGAAATTCAGCGAATGGTATAAAAAAAATCGGGAGAAATATTTAGTAAGTGAGGAACAAGCGATCGATAAAGTTGTACTCTTTCACACATGTTTCGGAAATTACAATAATCCTCAGATTGCCCGGGATGCACTATATGTTCTGTGGAAAAATAAAGTTCATGTGACTGTACCTGAGGTCAGCTGTTGCGGGATGCCAGCGCTTGAATCAGGAAATCTTTCAATGGCTAGAAAAGGAGCGATCAGGAATTATGAGGTATTAATGCCTCTGATTGAAGACGGATTCAAGGTAATCGTACTAAATCCGACCTGCAGCCTGACGATGAAAGATGAATATCCGATCATACTTGAAAACCGGTATACCCAAGAAGCGCTTCAAAAATTCAGGGCAGCAGTTTTTGATACCAATGAATATCTGTTTCAATTAAAGCAGAGCGACCAATTTAACCGTGATTTTAAATCAACTCCGGGAAAAATTGCTTACCATATTCCGTGCCACTTACGAGCTCAGAATATCGGTTACCGATCAAGAGACATGATGAAGACAATCGCACAGACATCCTTTGTTCTCGTAGATGAATGCTGCGGCCATAATGGTACATGGGCGATGAAAAAAGAACACTTTGCGGATTCTATGAGGATCGGAGCCAAAGCATTTGACAAAATTAAGGGCAGTGAACATGATATTGTCGCAACTGATTGTCCGTTGGCAGCAGTGCAGCTTGAACAGGGAACAGGGGAGAGAATTTTACACACGATCCAGGTTTTAGCCAGAGCCTATGACGAGGATGGATTTGAAACTAAAATATCACAATGAGGAAGATAGATGAAGAAGATAGAGCTGAAAGATGTGGTCGATATCGCAGAATATGAACGCAGGCGAAATAGCTTTCGTCCGGTTATTATGGATATCAAAAACAAAAGAAGGATACATGTCGGTCCCAAAATTACCTATTTATTCGAAACATTTGATACTATGCTATATCAGGTGCAGGAAATGACCAGGGCCGAGCGGATAGTAGATGAAATAGCTATTATGCAGGAGATCAACGCATACAACGAGTTAATCCCTGACAAAAATCAAATAAGTGCATCTATGTTGATTGAAATTGATGAGATTGAAGAACGAAAACAATTCTTATCTAAGATAATAGATCTGCCATCACACACCTATTTATTGATAAACGGGGAAAAAGTTGTACCAATATTTGATCCACGTCAGGGAACCGAAGATAAATTGAGCTCAGTTCAATATCTTCGCTTTCAACTGAACGATACCCAGGTTTCACTGATGGCGGATCCAGAAAGCAGGATTGTCTTCGGTTTTGATCATCTACTTTATACATTCGAATATACCCTGACACCTGCTCAGAAAGAAATAGTATATCAGGATCTGATCGCCGACTAGGACATAAGGATCATTCTGTAGGATGAGCCGCGATATCGCGGCTTTTTTATTTTCTGCAGAATTTTCTTAAATTCGCGCCATGGTTGTAAAGCAGTCGGTTTCAGATTGGCTAATGCCGCTTATATTTATCGCTATAATCCTGCTTGGTGTTATTATTCTACCAGGCCCGGTCTCAGAGGAATCCGGACATTATGGAATATACTCTCTTTTACCGGCTTTAATAACACTGGTTCTATGCTTTGTCACAAAAAACGTTATTCTGGCCTTGTTTACCGGTATCGTAGCCGGTGGAATCATTACCCACAAATATAATATCTTGAATGCATTTTTATTTCCGAGTTTGGGAAGTATTGAATATGCAAAAATTCTGTTGGTTTATTTATGGGCACTGGGCGGTCTGATCGGTATATGGAATAAAACAGGAGCTGCAAATAATTTTGCGAACTGGATTGGAGAAAGATTTGTACATGACAGAAGAACCGCAAAAATTTTTGCCTGGTTGATGGGTATTGTGTTTCATCAGGGTGGAACAGTCAGTACCGTCCTTACCGGTACAACTGTAAAACCGATTACCGACCGTGAAGGTGTGTCACATGAGGAATTATCGTATATTGTTGACTCCACCGCCTCACCGATTGCGACCCTGATTCCTTTAAATGCATGGCCGGCCTATATCGGCGGTCTGGTCGTTCTTGAATCAATTCATGAATATATCCCAGATGAAGATACCGGTATTTCGTTTTTTTTAAAGGCCATCCCCTATAACTTTTATGCCATGTTCGCTGTATTATTTACATTTTTGCTCGCCCTTGATCGACTTCCCTTTATCAACCGTAAAATGCGGTTAGCCATTGAGCGGGTTAAAAGAACCGGTGAGCTTGACCGTTTTGATGCAAGTCCGATGTTAAGCAAGGAAATCGAGAAAGTGGAAATCCCCGTTTATTATAAATCATCATTAATTGATTTTTTTGTACCTTTGATTGTTCTTTTCTCGGTTGCATTCCTTCCCTGGATATTTACGGGGAATCTGATGATTTTTGAAGCATTCGGACTTTCGGTCGTGAGCGCATTAATAACTGCTAAAATCAGAGGAATGAAACTGAATGACGTATTTGATGGATTAGTTAATGGGATAAAAGGCGTAACAGTTGGTGCAATAATTCTGGGACTTGCTGTGACCCTCGGTAACGTTTCGGAGACGCTGGGGACTTCGAAATTCCTGATAGAAATCACCCGGGAGTATATTTTATCCGTCCCGTACATTCTGCCGCCTTTGCTTCTTTTCCTATGCATGATCATTTCCTTTTCAATTGGCAGTTCCTGGGGGACGTATGCGGTCGTCTTTCCTATTGCGGTACCTTTGGCGTACTCGATTACTCCTGATCCGCTTTACATCACGCTCACTTTTGCGGCGATAATAGGGGGCGCTGTTTTTGGCGATCAATGCTCCCCTATTTCAGATACGACCATTTTATCGGCAATGGTATCTGGTGCGGATCTTATGGATCATGTCAATACCCAGCTACCAATCGCTGTTATTGCTGCCGGCCTGGCAGCTTTATTATATAGTATTATCGGCTTTATCAATTTCGGATGATATCCAGATGAGAAATGATATGGATGCCAAGCTTAAAATCAGTCTGACCAGGCTGTTTTCCGTCTGGGCGGATGAACAGGAAGAACGAATAGAACAGCTGCCGGCGCATGGATCGGAAAGGCAGTATTATAGAATTATTGGTAAAAGTAAAAAAGCAATTGCTGCACATAATCTCGACCGAGCAGAAAATATCGCTTTTCTGTCATTTTCAAAACATTTCCGCGGACTGAATCTCCCCGTGCCGGAAATCTATGGTGAAGATCTGCAAAACAATATCTACCTTGAACAGGATCTTGGCGATACAACTTTATTCTCTTTCCTTTCAGAAGTTCGGGCAGAAGAAAATTTCTCGCAGACCATCATCAATGTATATGAACAGGTAATTGAAATTCTACCATATTTTCAGATTGTCGGCGGGCGTGATCTCGATTATTCTGTGTGTTATCCGCGCTATAGTTTTGACCTGCAATCAATGATGTGGGATTTGAACTATTTTAAATATTATTTTTTAAAGCTGGCGAAAATATCGTTTGATGAGCAAAAGCTGGAGGACGATTTTCAGAAATTCGTTAAATTTTTATTAACTGCTGAAAGAGATTTTTTCCTATACCGGGATTTTCAATCCCGCAATGTGATGCTGATCGAGGAACATCCGTACTTTATAGACTACCAGGGAGGAAGAAAAGGGGCATTACAATACGACGTTGCATCACTTCTCTATGATGCAAAGGCGGATATACCGCAGCATGTCAGAGTACATTTATTGCACAAATATATTGAAGCCGCTTCCCGTTTTATTTCCATGGACAAAAAAGAATTTATGGAATATTATCATGGATATGTCTTTATAAGAATTATGCAGGCGCTCGGAGCTTATGGTTTTCGTGGTTTCTATGAGCGTAAATCGCATTTTCTGAGAAGTGTGCCGTATGCCATTCAGAATTTGGAAAACTTATTGCAGACAACCAATTTACCAATTGAGATTCCCGAATTAACATCAGCCTGGAGTCGACTGGTTCAGTCGACATATCTGCGTCAGCTTGCCGATGTCGATTTAAGACTCAGGGTCCGGATACAAAGCTTTTCGTATAAACGTGGAATTCCGTGGGATGATAAAGGTCATGGCGGAGGTTTCGTCTTCGATTGCCGTTCGCTTCCAAATCCAGGCAGATATCCAGAATATGCACATATGACCGGCAACGACGAACAAGTCACCGCATTTCTTGATGAGAGAAGTGAAGTGAAGGAGTATTTAAAAAATATATTTAACATCATCGACCAGGTTATTGTCAATTACAAATCGCGTAATTTTACTGATCTTATGGTCGCATTTGGGTGCACCGGAGGACAGCATCGTTCGGTATATTGTGCCAATATGCTCCGTAAATATTTACTTCATTTGGATAATATTGATATTGAGATAAGACATCGCGAGCTGGAATTTTTATGAAAGCAATGATACTGGCTGCAGGTCTCGGCACGCGCCTCAGACCGGTTACAGATGAATTGCCGAAGGCACTGGTATCAGTTAAAGGACGTCCGCTCCTGCAGCATGTGATTGAGTCCATGATCCGGCAGAATGTTACCGAAATAATTATTAATGTTCATCATCGAGCAGACAAAATTATTGATTTTTTAAAAGTGCAGAATAATTTTAATATCCGGATTGAGATTTCCCATGAAAAAAAAATCTTGGAGACAGGTGGCGGTATTAAAAAAGCCGGATGGTTCTTTGCCGATGGTGAACCGTTTCTGGTTCACAATGTAGACGTTTTAACCAATCTGGCTATTCAGGACATGATAAACACCCATAAAGCTCAAAAAGGTCTGGCTACTCTGGCGGTAAGAAAACGGGATGCAAAACGCCAGTTGTTGTTCAATAACAGAATGGAATTACAGGGCTGGAGATCAGATCAAAAAATGCGTATCGCCACTGAATCTGTCACCGATCAGATGAATTCATATTCTTTTATGGGGATTCACATAATGTCACCGGAGATTTTAGCACTATTCCCCCAAACCGACTATTTTTCAATTATTGACGCATACCTGGACATCATAAACGATAAGAAAAAAGTTATCGGCTACCAGGCGGATCGATTTTTTTGGTTAGACATTGGTACACCACAAAAACTCACAGCGGCAGAAAAATTTCTGGACGAGATTGCCCTTTGACAGCTTTGGGATTTAGTATCGGACATTATACAGACAAACAAAATATCACGGGATGTACAGTGTTGCTTTGTCCGGAGGGAAATCGGACATCCTGTTACATAAGCGGAGCAGCCCCGGGAAGTCGTGAAACAGCACTCCTGGCTCCTGAAAAAAAGATTCAGAGTGTGCAGGCAATTCTGCTCACAGGTGGAAGTGCATTCGGCCTTTCTGCCGCTCAGGGTGTCATGCAATATCTGGGAGAACAAAAGGCAGGATATGTAACACGTTTTGCCACCATACCAATCGTTCCGGCAGCTGTGGTGTATGATCTGAATATTGGCGATTCAACCACATGCCCGACTGCGGAGAATGCCTATCAGGCATGTCGGTCCGCCTCCATTGAGAATATGAATTGGCATGGATCGATCGGTGCAGGCACCGGTGTTACAGTTGGCAAGTGGGCGGGGATAGAAAAGGCCATGAAAGGTGGTCTGGGGGTTGCGGAAATTACCGTTTCCGACGCCTGGATCCGTGCCATTGCAGTCGTTAATGCAGTGGGTGATATTATTGATGAACAGGGCAAAATTATTGCCGGTGCGTGGACGGAAAATCAGGGATTTCTGGCAGAAAGCGATCCGGGTAAGCGCTGGGTAGTGCCGGAAGTCGGCATAATAGAGAATACGGTGCTGAGCATCGTGATAACCAACGTCAGGCTTGATAAGACACAAACATTTTTACTTGCCCAGCGAGCACATAATGGATATGCACGGGCAATCATCCCAGCCAACACCAGCTATGATGGGGATATAATATTTGCGGTAAGTTCCTGCCAAATAGAATTTACCCCGGATATTGTTTTTGATATGGCTGCCGAGGCTATAAGAAGAGCTATTATCGATGCGGTAATCCATGCAGAAAGTCTCGGTGGTGTAAGATCCAGCAAAAGCAAATAATTGGTTATGCTGTCATCATTTATTAACCTATTTCAACTGATTAATTTTCAATTATTTTTATGCGCTGCCCTGCTTTTTTTTATCGGGTATGCAATTGCGCCAACAGCTTATTACAAGAAAATCCGGTGGCTGACGGCATATCCCTTTTTTATTATTCATCTGATGGATAAGTATTTTCGGAAGGAATGGCCGCCGGTTCTAATATTCATGGTCATTCTAGTCCTGAATACCTTTTCGTTATGCATCAATTTGTTATCCGGGTGGGGAATAATTTTACCAGTCCTATTTTCTATTTATATGGGTATAAATATCGGTGTAGTAATGTATCATTCTCTTGAGGGTCGCTTTTATTATGCAAGCCTGTTAAATCCAGTTGCCATGATTGAACTGCCGGCATCGTGGATCAGTATTACGCTGGCGATTCAATTTGCACTTGATCATTATTTTGATATCAGTATCGTCAAAAAGGCAACATTTGCAGACTATTTGGATGTTTTTGTGTTCTTGATTATACCGATGTTGATTGTCGCTGATCTGATTGAAACATCATTGATTATAATATCCCGAAAACATGAGGACAAAGATTAACTGGAGCGTAAGATCCTTACTAATTCCTTTAGCGTGAATTTTTTACCGTACATAAGAATTCCCATCCGAAATATCTTTGCTGCAACAAAAACCATTCCAATAATCGAGACAAAGAGCAGAATACTGGTAAAATATATCTCTGAGGTCAACGGGATACCTACCTGAGATATTTTCATGATCATAAAATAGGGGGTTAAAAGCGGAATATAGGTCAATATCTTTATAATTTCCGAATTGGGTTGTTTTAAAAATAGAAATACGAGAAGAACGGGAAGAATCGCGACAGTCCGCAAAATTAGATTTACTTGTTGAGCCTCCTGTTCAGATGAAAATATCGCTCCGATCGCAACAAAAATGGCTGCATAGAGCAAATAACCCAGAGAGAAATAATGGAGAAAGTAAAATGCATTTTGCAGATTCAGGTAGGATATTTGACCAATATCAAATAGATTGAACAATACAAATATAGCCGTAATACCCAGCCAAATAAGTACCTGAAGTAAACCCAATAAACCAAGACCAAATATTTTCCCTGCCATAATTTGGCGACTGGTTGCATAACACAGCAGCATCTCAATAACCCGGTTTGTTTTTTCTTGCAGAACACTGCTGAAAAGAAAACCTCCGGAAGTAAATATAGCCATAAATAACAGAACGACCCCTATTACCGCGCCGTAAAATTCAAAATAGAAATTCCATTCTTTAGGGCCAATTGTGCGCAACTGAAAATTTTTTATAACCACTGGATGCAGCCATTCAGTCAGTAAATCATGGTCAATATTGGCCTCTTTTAATCTGGTTCTGATAATGACTTCATTAATAATTTTTTGTAAGCGTTCGGATTCAAGAAGATTTCCGGCGACAAGGGAATGATATTCAATGTATCCATTTTCAAAAACGTCAGCGCGCATGACAACATAGGCATTTAAGACATTTTTAAGCAACAGGGAATCGGCCGCGGAACGTGCCTCACGATTATAGACAGAATCCAAATAAACACGGTAATTTTCATATTCAATCTCAACGAGATCCTTGGCCTCGCGGGTAGCGATCATTTCGTCGTATGTTGTCTGAAGCAGATATTCCTTGTTTTTTAGGGTTTGGTTGACATAATATCCAGCCCGTAAATTTTTTATCCGGTTGTACTCAGCTGTGACTGAATCCTTCCGGGATTCGACTTCCATAAATTCGGCCATTGCTTCGCGATATGATGGAGAATTATCGACGGATATAGGAAGTATGATATATTCCGGGGAACCATTTTCAAGCGTATAATTTTGATTCAGGTGTCGTTGAAGGGTGTCTACGATCCGCGTTTTTGACAAGTTGATAAAACCGATCAACTTTGTTGAAACCTGCTCATCATAGGTGATAAAATAAACCGGTAGAGTGATTAAGACGGCGAAAATAACCGGCAGTATAAACGTTGAGAATAAAAAAGACTTTGTACGAAATCGAGTTGAAAACTCCCACCTTGCGATATAGAATATAGTCTTGAAATTACGAATCATGCTTGTCTTTCTGTACTAGTTTTATAAATATATCATGCAGGGAAGGTTCTATATGAACAAATTTCTTTATGATAATTTTTTCGAAAAGAGACTGAATAAATTTGTTATGAACCTTTTTGTCACTAATGGAAAATTTGCAGCTGTTGTTTTGTTCTTCAATCACTTTGATAAATTTGAAATCATGTAGGAAGGATAAATCCTCATCGGATTCAATATAATATGCATCGTTTGAGAATTGTTTTTTTATTTCATTTATCTGACCTTCGAGAATAATTTTACCTTGATTGATTAGACAAATATAATCACAAAGTTCCTCAACCGCCGACATCTGATGAGTAGAAAGCAGGATAATTTTACCTTCGCTTTTAAAATGATTCAGCAGGTCCCGAAACAGGATTTGATTTATCGGGTCCAGGCCAACCATTGGTTCATCAAATACCATCACTTCCGGATTATGTAATGTTGCGGCAATAAATTGTATTTTTTGCTGCATCCCTTTTGAAAGATCACAAATCCGGCGAAGTGTATAATCGACCATGCCGAATTTATCGAGGAATCGGATTGCCTCCACTTCCGCCCGATGCCGGGTCAGTTTGTTGAGAAGCCCAAAATAAACCAGGAGCTCAAGTACACGTGAACGATGATATAAACCTCTTTCTTCAGGCAGATAACCAAACTTTTCGTGAGACACTTTGCTGCGAGGCAGAGTATTTAAGGTAATTTCTCCACTGTCCGGCTTTATGATATTAAGAATTAACCGCATGGTCGTCGTTTTACCTGCACCATTGGGACCGACCAGACCCAAAATTTTACCAGGATTAACTTTAAAGCTTACATTATCCAGTACGTTTACAGTATCAAAAGCTTTGCAAAGTTTAAAAACCTCAAGCACGATATTATTTTTCCTTGACTTTTATTAGTGGTAAAATCTCACGCTGAAACGCTGAAACATGCTTATCAGGTACAGCGATCATCATATGAACCAATTCTTTATATTCGGACTCAATGACCGTTCCCTGAAATTTATTCATTATGTTTTCAACCAGTGGAATTTTGTTGTAGGAGAAGATAATATCAACGGTCTTAGCCTTTGTTACGCTTCTTACCTTTGCTGCATCCAATCCCATCTTTGTCGCAGTACTATATGCTTGTATCAAACCCCCTGTACCCAGTTTGGTACCGCCAAAATATCTTGTTACCACAACAAGTATCTGATACAGGTGGCTTCCTTCTATAACATGAAATATAGGTTTCCCGGCCGTTCCGGAAGGTTCACGGTCATCAGAATAGCGGAAAATTTGCCGGTCAATTCGATAGGCATAGCAGTTATGGGTTGCATCGTGGAACTTTCTCTTTATACTTTGATATGATGCTTCTGCCTTTGACGCGTCCGATGCGTGTCGTACATGAGTGATGAACTTTGATCCCTTAACTTTTAGTGTAACAGGAGCAAACAAATCTTCAACGGTTCGGTATTCTTTCTCAGGCAGATCCATGTTGTTAGATTATAAACTCAGGAATATTAATAGGTTAGACAAATATTCATGGTAATATACCCATTTTTAAATGGTCAGTCAAGCACTACCGGATCAAGAAAGTTGAATCCGGTGTTGACACTGATTAATAACCGGGCGCAGAAAATAAAGCGTTTGCAGAATCATATGTGAGTAATATTATTAATGGAGAATATTTTTGTTTTTACATTATGCAAATACTGAATGCATATACGACCAGCGATTATAATCTAGCGGGCTCTCTAACCTAGCTGCCGAAGGGGTGCTGAGGAACATAAATCCGGCGTCCGTGAGCATGGAAAATAATCAATATATGAAGTATTTAAAAGAAATCCGATACGACTCCTGAAGCCAGTCATTATTTTGATATATACTCGATGCGCAGATCGTTTCCATCAAATACACCATAGCTAAAATTTTCAAGCCAATCTCCAAGGTTAACATATTTGCATTCTTTATCCGTATGGATGAAGGGTTTATGCCTGTGCCCCATAATGACATAGTCAAAACCCAGTTCAAATTTCTTCCTGGCAAATGCAATATAATCATTATGGTCGTTTAATTTAAGCTGATTGGTATACTGTCGACTGGAACCGGAAACAAACCGGGCAAACGGAATACCCAGATCGGGATGTAGCCAACGAAATAACCGAATATTGAACGGCATGCGTAAAAACTTGCGCAGGATTCGATACCCTGTATCTTTATGGGCAATTCCATCACCGTGAAAGAGATAGAACTTTTTGCCGTCAATTTCCCCCTGCCAGTCATCGGAATAGGTGTGAATTCCCAATTCCCGATCAAAAAATCCACCTAACCAGAAGTCATGGTTACCGGGTAAATAGTGCATTTCAATTCCGCGATCACTCAGGCGGGAGAGCTGCCGCAGTATTTGAAAATGCTTTTTAGGAATTACATATGTATATTCGAACCAGAAGTCGAAAAGATCTCCCACAAAAAAGATACGGTCTGCCACATCTTCCAGCTGATGCAGAAATTCCTTGAAGATTGTTACCCGCTCTGATTCATGTTCCGGAGGGAGTTCACCAAGATGTACATCTGATATAAAATACGTAAGTCCCATGAGAACGGCAAAATTTCCCAAATTTTTTTGAAATAATCTGTAAAAATTGCGTTAAAACTAAAACCGGCGAAAAGAAAAAGCAAGTAATCATTGGAATTATCTTCGTGATCTTTGAGTTTTGAAAAGATACAGGGAATTGACAGGTATGAATCGGTATAAACACTATACAAAATGGTTGGACCTTCCCGGGTCACTGGGTAAAGACCTTGTGCAATTGTTCAAGCTGTTTCGTAATATTTTATTGCAGACCAATGGTGACGTCAACGAGGCCCTGAATTGGATGACTTCCTTAAATAACCGGTATCAATATACCTCTTCTCTTGGAGATTTTATTGATCATCTCAAACAGGAAGGTATTATAAGAGGAGACGGTCCCGTTTTATTGCTTACGTCCAAAGGTAACCAACAGATTAGGAAATCTTCCTTCGAAGAAATTTTTACTAATCTGCAAAAGAAGGGCTTTGGAAATCATAATACTCCCACATCTGGGCGTGGTATTGAAAAGCTGCCGGAAACACGTTCTTTTAAATTTGGAGATGCTGTGGATAATATTGATCCGACACGCAGCATAGCCAATGCGATAAAACGATCAGGGTTGGATGACTTTCGTTTGGATGAGGAGGATCTTGAGGTTTTTGAAACAGAGCATATGAGTACCTGTGCCACGGTTTTGCTAATTGATATCAGTCATAGTATGGTTCTCTACGGCGAAGACCGAATAACACCAGCTAAAAATGTTGCACTGGCGCTAACCGAATTCATCATGCAAAACTACGACAAGGATAGTATTCATGTCGTTGCCTTTGGGGATGATGCTGCGGAAATACAGGTAAGTGACCTGCCATTTCTTTCGGTCGGACCTTACCATACGAATACCAAAGCTGCGCTTGAAATGGCACGGAGAATATTAAACCAGAAGAAACATGAAAATAAACAAATATTTATGATAACCGATGGAAAACCGTCTTGTATATGGGAAGGACTTAAGCTGTACAAAAATCCGTATGGGCTGGACAGAAAGATTGTTAATCAGACACTTCGCGAAGGGGCATTGTGTCGCAAACATAAAATCGAGATTACAACCTTCATGGTCGCCCGGGACCCTTATTTACAGGGATTTGTCAAACAGCTTGCCGAAATCAATAAAGGACGTGCCTATTTTACAGGACTTAAAAATCTTGGCGAATACGTATTAATTGATTTTGTCAGAAATCGAAAAAAAACTATAAGGTAAGGCTGGGTATTATTGTGAAACTGGATATTCAAAGCTTAACAACTCTTGGTGCATTAAAGCAGAGCAACTATGAAGTCATCAGTGTAAAAGATGAATTGCGTCGCAACCTGATGATAAAGCTAAAAAATGGAGAAGAAATATTCCCCGGGATAATTGGCTATGAGGATACGGTAATTCCCGAATTAAAAAATGCGATTCTTTCCAAACATGATTTTATCCTGCTTGGGCTACGAGGGCAGGCGAAAAGCCGTATTCTGCGAGATCTGGTAAATTTATTGGATGACTTTATGCCAATTATTGCGGGGAGTGAAATCAACGATAATCCCTTTAATCCCATTTCACGGGATAGTATAGAAAAAATAGAAAAATATGGTAACGACACACCAATTGAATGGATTCCGAGATTACAGCGGTACAATGAAAAACTGGCTACTCCGGATGTGTCAATTGCTGACCTGTTTGGTGATCTTGATCCTATTAAGGCTGCCACACAAAGGCTGACCTATGCAAATGAAGGGGTGATTCATTTTGGCATAATTCCCCGAACAAACAGAGGAATCTTTGTAATCAACGAGCTGCCTGACCTGCAGCCCCGTATTCAGGTTGGATTATTGAATATTCTCGAGGAAAAAGATCTTCAGATTCGAGGTTTTCCGTTACGCATTCCACTCGACATACTGGTTGCATTTTCTGCAAATCCTGAGGATTATACGAACCGGGGTAATATCATAACACCATTAAAAGACCGGATCGATTCCCAGATTATTACCCACTATCCCAAAACTATTGAGCATGGAATCATGATTACACAGCAGGAAGCCTGGCAGGACCGGGATATTGAGGGGAAAAAATCTGCCCACATCCCACACTATTTCAGGGAAATAGTAGAGTATATCGCTCAGGAGGCACGGCAGAGTGAATTAATTGATCAAAAATCAGGTGTCAGTGCCCGTCTGCCAATTTCATGTCTCGAAATTTTGATTGGAAACGCCGAAAACCGGGCATTGATTCATGGTTCTAATCGAATCAGATTGCGCATCTCAGATCTGCAGGCACTTACGCCGGCTATAACAGGCAAAATTGAACTGGTCTATGAAGGTGAACAGGAAGGGGTGATAAATGTAGCGCGAATTTTGATCGGAAAAGCAATAAAAACGGTTTTTGAAAAATACTTTCCTCTACCTCGGGCAACTGACAAAAACAAAGTTGAAAACATGAAACCGGAGTTTGAAGCCGTTCTGGCCTGGTTCGCAGGTGAAAATTTAATTTCAGTTAATGTTCAGGCTGATGATCAGGGATATATAAAATCAATGGAAAAAGCCAAACCACTGGAAATCCTTGCCAGAAAATATTTTCCCAAAGAATTTATCTCGGATAATCATGATCTTGCCGTGGTGAAAGAATTGATCCTGGAAGGTTTACATCAGAATTCATTCCTGAGTAAATTTGAAACAGAGGGACAGACAACGTATAAAGATCTGGTAGAAAGTATATTTAATGCCCTGCCAGATGAAGATAACCGTGACATAGATTTGTATGGATAATTATTATGACCCGGCTATTGGCACTGATTGCACCAGGCTTTGAGGAAATTGAAGCCGTAACTGTTATTGATCTTTTGCGTCGGGCGGAGATCGAGATCGTTACCGTGAGTATCACTTTGGACCGGAATGTCAAAGGGGCGCATAACATAAATCTGGTAACCGATTCGATCTTAAATACTTTGGATGTTTCAAAGTTTGATGGTGTATTCCTGCCTGGCGGGCAGCCGGGTACCAATAATCTGTTGCGGGAGGAAAAGGTTCTCGATATAATCCGAATGTTCAATGAAAAAAATAAATGGGTGATCGCTATTTGTGCAGCTCCGCTGGTCCTAAAGAAAGCTGGTGTGTTGAAGAAACGTCGGGTAACTTCGCATCCAACCGAAACCGCAGCTTTTGATCCAAAATATTATCGGGAGAAGAAGGTAGTACGCGAAGGAAATATAATCACCAGCAGGGGGGTTGGGACTGCAATTGAGTTAGGTCTGTATTTGATTGAAGCGTTTTGTGGGAAAGCACACCGCCAGAAACAGGCGGAAAGAATATTGGCTAAATAAAAAAGGCTGGATTAACCAGCCTTTTTTATTTATATCCTATGAACAGCCCATTGAATTTCCGCAATTCAGACACTTATAGCAGGCACCATTCCTGACTGTAATATGTCCGCATATATCACAGGGTGGGGCGTCACTATCAAGGCTGGCCAGAAAATCATCAACCTGGGTATTACTGGTTGAGCGGATTTTATCAATCTCGGATTTTTCTTCAATATCCTTGGCGACATCGTAAGCAGTATCATCCGCTTCGGCAATCGGCGTATGCGCCATATCAGTCCGACCAAGATAATCAATGGCGAGAATGCGGAAGATAAAATCCAAAACTGATGTTGCATTGCGTACATAAGGATGATCCGTAAATCCTGATGGATCAAAACGCGTGAATACAAATTTATCTACATATTTTTCAAGCGGGACACCATATTGCAGACCAAGGCTTACCGCAACTGCAAAGCAGTTCAAAAGGCTTTTATAGGATGCGCCGGCTTTAAACATGTCGATAAAAATTTCACCCAGTTCACCGTTTTCGTATTCTCCGGTGCGGAAGAATATCCGTTGAGAGCCAATAGTTGCGGCGTAATTGAATCCTTTGCGCCGGGAGGGCAGGCTGATTTTCTCCCCCCTGGGAACAATATTTTTCAGGGCTTCCCGGATCAGTTCATCGGCTTTTTTAGCGTCAATTTTTCCAGTGTTTTTGTCTTCTTTAGAACTACTGGAACTCAGAGGTTGAGATCCCTTTGATCCGTCGCGATAAATTGCGATCGCTTTGAGTCCCAGTTTCCATGCCTGTAAATATATTTCACGAATATCTTCTACGGTGCTTTCGTGTGGTAAATTAACTGTTTTTGAGATCGCCCCGGAAAGAAAAGCTTGTGCAGCTGCCATCATTCTCACATGTCCCATGGGTTCGATAAACCGCGTCCCACGGCCTGATTTATTGGCAGTATCAAAAATTTTATAATGCTCAGAATCCAGATGAGGAGCCCCTTCAACGGTTTCCGTTCCGTTTATATAAAGTAAAGCTTCGTCTATTTCAGCATCGGTTAATCCCCGCTTTTTAAGTTCTGCGGGATTGATATGACGGGTATACTCGCTCAGGTTTTTACGCTGTTCGATGTCCTTTTCAGCTTCCTTGATCTGTTTTTCCGTGTAATCTAATTTGACCAGATTATCCCAATTGATATGCGGAGCGTTTGTGAGTGAACCACTGCCCAACACATATGAAATGATATCCAGTATCTCATCATTATTATAACCCAGATTTTTCAGAGCGCGCGGCAGTGACTGATTTATGATTTTAAAAGATCCTCCACCAGCGAGCTTTTTCCATTTTACCAGCGAGAAATCAGGTTCAATCCCAGTTGTGTCACAATCCATCAAGAGGCCAATCGTGCCGGTAGGGGCAAGAACCGTCGCCTGGGCATTGCGGTAGCCATATTTTTTCCCCACTTCAAGCGCCAGATCCCAGTCTTCTCTTGCAGCCGCAAGTAAATAATCCGGGCAGTGTTCGGCATCGATCTCGTCAACGGCATCACGGTGCATCTGCATCACCCTGAGCATCGGTTCACGATTTATTGAAAATCCGTTAAAAGCACCCTTTACCTCTGCCGTTTGAGCAGAAACATGGTAGGCCTGTCCGGTCATTATAGCAGTTATTGCTCCGGCGATCGCCCGGCCTTTTTCGCTGTCATAAGGGATTCCGTTTACCATCAGTAAAGTACCCAGATTAGCATAGCCCAGACCTAGCGGGCGAAAATCATGACTGTTTTGGGCGATGCCTTCAGTTGGATAGGAGGACAAATCAACCAGTATCTCCTGTGCGATGAAAAGTATTTTGCAGGTATGACGAAAAGCTTTTACGTCAAAATTTCCATCCTCGTTCAGGTATTTTATCAGGTTTACCGATGCCAGATTACAAGCCGTGTTGTCGATGAACATATACTCGGAGCATGGATTAGAAGCATTTATTGGTGCTGTATTGAGAGATGTATGCCAACGGTTGATGGTATCATGGAATTGCAGTCCCGGATCCGCACTTTCCCAGGCGGCCTTGCAGATCTCATCCATAATTTCACGTGCCGGATAGTTGTGAGCCACCTCACCGGTAGTGCGAAATCGCGTGGACCAACTGTTATTATTCTCAACCGACTGCATAAATTCATCCACAACCCGGACGGAATTGTTGGAATTTTGTCCTGAGACGGTTTTATATGCTTCACCATTGAAATCAGCCGGATAGCCTGATTTGATAAGCGTTTTTGCTTTATTCTCTTCGTGGACTTTCCAGCGAATAAAATCGATAATTTCGGGATGGTCGACATCAAGAATCACCATTTTAGCTGCCCGACGTGTTGTTCCCCCGGATTTTGTTGCTGCAGCCCCCTTATCGAGAACTTCAAGGAAGGATAACAATCCCGATGAGGTTCCGCCGCCACTGAGTTTTTCGTGTTTACTGCGCAGAACGGAAAAATTGGTTCCGGTACCTGATCCGAATTTAAACAGTTTTGCTTCGGTTTTGACCAGATCAAAGATCGACATCAGGTCATCGCGTACGGAATTAATAAAGCAGGCAGATCCCTGCGGGTGGGAAAAAGAATCTTTTGTTTCTTTGATTGTATTTGTATCGGGCTCCCAGAAATAATT